>JGI20215J15232_1000049_pt1 | contig 41352 bp, 37 predicted proteins | sample WetSurMetagenome_2_FD_15232 | JGI IMG/M metagenome (IMG submission 15232) | reverse complement strand
TATAATGTATTAAATATTTGTATAGATAAAATTTCTTTTTCTACTCATGAACGGTGATCACATCATAGGTGCATAGAGTTGGAACGAAAATTCGATATAACCATCTGCGACGGTGAACGGAAGGTCGTTTACCACGGAAAAATCAGGGGAGATTACTGTGACGCTACTCACAGAGGGGAGAACTAATTTCAGTCGAACCGCGATATCGGATTTCGGCCAGAGGATATCGAACAAGGCACCACAATCGCAGTTGATAAGATGGAGCACCTGCCGTTTCTCCTCTGATTGGTAATAGGGATATCCTACGATTTTACGAGTCACATTCTCAATGATAAGATGGTCATCGATGTACGGTCGATGATTTCTTCAAATGCAGTGTGATATGAATCCTTATAGGTCTGATAGTAGAGTGCGGGTTGGTCTTCCAACAGGAAATAAAACGTGCCGTTACCATAGGCATAGGAACCTTCGATTAGGGGGAATCCGAGCTCCTGCGGGTCGAAGACCATTGCGTTTCCTGTAACCATGAGGTAGATTGCTCTGAAGTGTACGATGAGGGCGATGGCCGTGACGATGCATCTTGGCTGGTGTTTATTCCGACGACAGGGAACGATAGTAATCCGAGAACAAAGAAGATCAGGAAATATTTCATTCCTTTATTCATAGTGTATAATTTAATTGAAGTATGTATATAATTCTTCTGGAATGGAGATAGGTGTTTTATTAAGGAGAGAATTCAGCGAGGGATGAAAAAGACGTATGGAGGCTCCCTCTATCCTTTTTACGAGGTGGAGTACATCCTCAGCCTTGTGATTTTTTTCCAGTCATCTGGTTAATCTCGATTTTTATCACGATGACTTCGTGNAGGTTTTTTTCTGGAAATTCGTACGATGTTCCGGGTGAATAGTGGTCGATGATGATGGATAATGCTTTTTGTTTTTGTTGGGTGTCTGTGATGAANGANGCGGCCCCATATCCGATCACGCTTGTGTAGTGCATCGACCATTTGCAGGGGATCCCTGTGTTGATGATTTGCAGGTCAAGTTCGACTTCGAAACAGACGAGGGGGTTCCTTTTCAGTAGTTCGATTTTTTTGCCGTTTGGCGCTGAATGGAAGTACAGGCAGTTGTCTTGGTACCCGAAATTCAATGGGACGATGTACGGGGTCTCATGATCAATGAAGCCGATTCTGCAGACGGTCGCTTTTGAGAGGATTGAATCGATTTCTCTCCTGTTGGTTATTTCTTTTTCTGCTCGCCTCATGTGCTCTTTTCTCCTAAATCGAAACATTTATATATGGGATTAACAATTGTTAACCCAGAGAGGTGTAATTGTTGATGAGCGTATCTTTTTTATTCTTTCCTCCCAAATCCTCATCAACAATTTACTTCCTATAATTATAATCAAGCAAGGCTGAGTAAAATTTTTTTAAGAAATATTTAACCAAGACTTAAGAGTACGAAAACAATCTGAGCAGACGATGATGCGGTCGCATCCAGTAAGAGAATTCCCATCATAAATGCAATCAAGTTGTACCACATAGTACGGTTTTCCTCCGATGTTCGTCTTACATTTTTGACAAACCTTTTCATATTTCGTGTTTTTCATTTCGTTCTCATTCATCTTTGTTCACCTTTTTTGATTTTGAAAGAATTCCTTCTACGAAAAGATAGATGTTGATGGAAAGTAGCGGGACGAAAAGAAAAAAAAGGTATTCTTCGATTGGTAATCCGAAGAGGTTACCAACGATCTCATTTTGTGAGAAAACCCATAATCCCATTCGAACGGACAGCTGATCCCACAGTACTGCAATGAAAAATAACATAAGGAGCGCAACACCGAGTGATTTGAGATGTGTTCTTTTCCGATTCAGAAAGAGAAGAGCGATATTTGGAAGTATGACAAAAACACAGAGAAGTTGAAGGTACAGGTACATGGAAATAAGAAAGAATGTGAGTTATAAATAGTCATCTAAAGAGACAATTTCATAGTCTGCTAAATTTTCATACGGATACAAAAAAAAGAGCTATGAAAGCGATAGTGAAACAAATACAGGGATGCTCATTCATCGGGAAAGCGGACAGTAACCATTGGGTCTCCATTGACACTAAAAAAGAAGTATCCGGCTCTGATGCAGCGTCACATCCCATGGAGCTGATGCTCCTTGCACTGGGTTCCTGTACCGGCTGCGATGTCATCTCAATCCTCCAGAAGAAAAAAGTCTCAGTAGATGATTTTGAAATCCATATTGATGCGGAACGCTCCGAAGAGCACCCACGGGTGTTTACTAAGATTCATCTCGAGTTCGTCTTTGTTGGGAGTGGATTAAACCCGGTTCATCTTGAACGTGCTATTGAGCTTTCTCAGCAGAAATATTGTCCCGTGTCTGCAATGCTTCGACCGTCTGTGCCCATCACCACATCCTTCCGGATGGTTGAGAAAATGCAATAAGGTCTATAGCGACGACGTAGGATTGAAAAAAAAGAAAGGAATGAAATGAAAGTTTCCTGTTTTGTTCTTATGTTTTTTTTGTTTTGTTGATTTGATGTTCGATGGCCAGATACGAGTTTCTCATCGCTTGCTGAGGACCGTATCCTTCCTGGGTCGCGTAGAACACACCAGGTTTACCTGAAAGTTTCATCTCGCAGACGACACGGAAAAGCCCTTGCTTTATCTCCTTGTGCTGCTCAAGGGAGACATGCAGGTAACCGACCACGAGGAATTTTTCATAGTTTTTGAGGAATTCTGCGCGAAGAAGTTCTACAGCTTGTTCTTTATCGAATCCTTGGACCTTGCTGTTGCGATGATGGAACTGGATGGCAATGGTTTCTTCTTTCCCAAATCCGGCGAATGGCACAAGAAACTCTTTATGGGTGACGATCCCATGCAGATGGTTCTCTTTCCCAATGAGGACACCAGGAAGTTCAAATTGATGCATCTTGCTATGGACATCCTTTATGGAGGTTTCTGGTGATAACAACAACGGTTGTTCCTGCATGATGGTTTTTACAGGCAAATCAAGTTTTTGTCTTTTTTCTGATTCGAAGTTGTCCCGTCCTTCGATCTTGCTTGGTCCACGAAGGATGTTTTTCACAAGAGTACTTAAGGTGATAGCTCCGACAACTGTTGTATGGTCGACTATGGGGAGATACTGGATGTGTTGTTGGCGGAACATGTGGAGGACCTTGCCGATGGTCTCCTCAGGGCTGACAGAGAGTGGCGTGGTGCACATGACTGTTTTTATTGGTTGCATACCGAGGGTTTGTTCAGTGAGCTTTTTTATGACGTCATCTGCGGTGACGATGCCAAGTAGGGTGTCTTTGTCTAGGACCGGGAGTGTGTAGATGTTGTTTTCAACCATGGCACAGGCGATCTCCTCAAGGGAGGTTGTCGGGGTCAGTTTTGGGGGGTGTGTCAGCAGGGTATGTAATTTCGTCTGGAGGGTTATCGTCGGTTCCATGAGCGATCGTTTGAGCAGCATCCCTTGGTATTTGTCATGGTCGGTAACAATGATGGCGTCGGTGGTGTCAAACAGGTTTACGGCTTGGGAAAAAATGTCGTTTGAGTCTTTTTTAATTATTTCTTTTCTGAGAATATCTTGTGCGGAGACCATAATGAATCACATCTCTTCAGGATAGGGAGAGAAGTTATAAATGTTTGTTATACGAGAGAAAAACATCGCCAAGCACTTTTTGATAATTTTTATGAAAAAACAATCGTTGGTAGGTTTCTTTTTATTGTTTTTCTGTGCCCGTTTTTTGTGTTTGGATTCAGTTTTTCATTGATTTTGTCTCCAAAAAGTCGTAAAAAGACGAAAGTAATATAAATCAGAATTAACAATTGTTAATTAGGGACGTAAAATATGAGGAAGTGTGGTTTTTTTATGTTCCATCTTTTCCTCCTCCGCCTCACCAGCATGTGCCCCTTCTCAATTTTACGTCCACCTTTCCTCCCTCGCAGTTCACTAGACGGCTTATGGTACCAACAACACGGGTCGTCCTTGATTGCTAAACCCATGCTGCGGCTCATAGGGATTGAACGCAGGATCACCATACAGCACACGCACATAGAATGTCGGTAGCTCCGTATCAATCCGCTTTTCTCCACGCAGCGCCTCACCAATGCTCCAGTCATCCACGATCAAATGATTTTCAAGAACAGTCAACCCAGATTCTTGACCGGTTTCTCGTGTCGCACCGATAAAACCATTACAGCCTGCATGCAACATAGCAAGACCGATGTTCATCTGCGAGGGAAGACCATCCGTTCGTCCCATCAGACATGCAGCGGAGAGGAAGATGCTTGGTCTATCATACACCCAGTCTTTCACATGGGCAACATCAAAGGCTTTCGAATAGCTGTCAAATCCATAGAGTGATGCAGGGAACCAAAACCAATCCCCATGACCCAGATATTCTAGATAGTTCGCGCTGGTGAAGATACCAAGGAGTTCTGCGATCTGCCGACTGTTCCGAAAATCCCCATAGACCTTCGTCGTAAACCCATATTTTCTGATTTCCCTGGAATAAGGAATCTGATGGAAGACCCCACCAGTCTCACTATATCCTTCTCCAAACATGAAATTGAAGCGATGATGCCAATCATCAGGGCCTTCTACTTCACCACAGAGGTTCTCATAGAAGAACGTCCGAGCAAGAAGCACACTGACATCCTGGATATCCCAGCTGATGAAACGCCCCACGGAGAGGCTCTGGTTCAGTGTGTACGGGTTATCAGATGGCAATCCTCGATCAGGGATATCCTCTTGGGATGGCCCATAGTAGTACATCGGGATCATCGTCGTATCCGCAAGCAGGGCAAGCCAGGCTGGTCCACTCAGATACCCAGATAATAACTCATGAGCATCAAGACGCTCCAACGTGCTCTGTAGTTGTTCGACTGTTTTGTTGACCTTCTCGTTTGTGAAAGGATGAAGCGACTCATTATACCAAGGACCACTCCCAGAACCTTGTGCAACAAATCCATATGACTCATCGGTAAGTTCCCAGGTGGTGTTCGCGATGAGAAACCCACCATGTGCCGCGGTGAGGTACGGTGCAAGACTGGAGAGGCCTGAAATCTGGGGGAGATGCGGTGAGTCTAGACGGGACAGGGACACAATCATCGTAAAATTCACATCAATCCAGGAAAAACCTCGTTGAACAAAAAAACCGCCTTTAGGCCCATCGTACACCTTCATCTGGAGGTCATAGAAACCAGATGCGTTACAACTGAGAGTCTCGACATAGGTCTTGTCAATATCATATGCCATGCTGTTCCCATATGCAACAACCTGCCCATGAGAATCCATGAGAGTTAAAAACACAACAGGATCAGTTGGTCGGAGACGACCAAGAAATGATGCATGATTTGGAGAGATTTCCATAGATATCTGGAGATACGTAAAACCCGGCGGGACGACGAAGGAAAATATTTGTGTACTATTCCCAGAGATATCAAATTCTTTTCCCAGGATGATGATTTTTTTATTGATAATACGATTAGAGTATGAGAATGTCGTTGTATTAAGGACCGCTGGTGGCACAACATCCGCAGGGTTCGTCATCGTCAGATAGTTAATCGAACCGAATTGGTTTTTGATGACAGTCAAAAGAGTATCAGTAATCGCTGCTTCATCTGGGAGGAATGTCACGGTGACAGTGGGAAGAGACAGGTCCATATTCCCGACAAGATAAGCATGCGAGGTTTGAAGCTGTGCACAGACGTCTTGAAGTTCTCCTTCATTGTCATCAAAGAGAAGAAGGGGCATGTTCAGATAACTTGCGAGCGGGGTGGCAAACAGACTGAGCTGGTACAAATCCACAGTCCCATACGGGAGGATTAGAACATCCGGTGCGGTTGTATACGCCCAGGTCGCTAGGGAAATCGCGACAGAAGGAGCAGGACCTAAAATCTCTGTTGCTTGATATGGTGTCATCAAGGGTTCACCAAGAACAAGGAGACCATCCTGTGATGAATTCAAGAACGTCGCAAGAAAGCGTGTCTGCGCATCGGTGAGGTTCCCCTCATGGTGCACCAATAAAGGGAGAAGCCCGGTTGTATTTGTTTCTGTGTCATACCAACAAGCAACGCTGGTGCTAATGAGACTCAGATAGGGGTCATTATCAGAAACGACCACGGCATCGATGAGGGAATTCCGAATGGAACGATGTGAAAACAATTCCAATGACGATCCACTGGCTGTCTCTTGTCCCAGACCCTGTTGATAAATAGGGGAAATTACAAGAAGAGAACAAAGCAGGAGAGGGACGTATGCTTTCATCATCTATATTTATAAAGAGAAGGATATTAATAATTTTTGCATTGTTTGAAAAAACGATGTCATTTCCATAATTCCCACCTGAAAAGTAATATACTACTTCTATGGATATTACTTCTCATCTGATTGAACCTAGGCAATCATGAAGGGGTTGTTTATCATTATGAAAATAAGCAGAAAGATAACTGTTTTCATTAGTTTTATTTGCTTGTCCATGACAACCGTTCAGATTCAATCATCCCAAATCAAAACTACACAACAAACTCAGTTTCTTTTTGACTTCGATCCTGAGACATACATTGAAATGGACATCACGGGAGTCGCTTATGGTCAGGAGTTACTCTGGAAAGCAAACACAACAGGTACGAACTACGAAGAATCCGCGGTGACCTATGTTGATGGGATTGCCTATATCGGCTCCTGCAGTACCCATGGAGCGGGTCATGATAAAATCTTTGCAGTGGACACAACCACCGGGGTCATCATCTGGAGCAATGACACAGGACCAGGGTATGTCGGCCCGGTCATCGATGGAGACGTCGTGTACATCGGAAGCTCCACCCATGGATATTACCCTGATGATGAATACATGTATGCGTTTAACAGATTCACCGGGGAACAATTGTGGAAGACACCGATTTACGGTGGTATCGCAGAATCAGTCCAATACGATGAAACAAAGATCTATTTTGCTTCTGGTTTCTATGACACAAAAATGTATGCGTTGAACAAAGACGATGGGAGCATCAACTGGACGTTCCCGACAGGCTTCTACGTCTGCCCGAATAAACCGATGCTGAAGGACAACATGATCTATGGGGCTTTTTGGGATAACTATAATACAGGGAAATTATACAAAATCAACGCCACCACCGGCCAGGAGGTGTGGAGTGTCTCCTTATCAGCAGGACCCTGGGATAACTCTATCACCGCAGATGGCCAGGGACGTCTCTTTTTAGCCATCTATTATGATAGTACGATGAACGCATACAGCGAATATACAGGACAATTGCTCTGGACCTACCCACTGCAGGGAGGGTCATTATCGTTCAACGCGTATCATAACGGCTGTGTGTTTATCGCAGACACCTTTGGATATGTGTATGCGTTAAATGTGAGTACCGGTCATCTTCTTTGGGAAAAAAACATTGGTGGCTCCTGTGATATCAGCTCTCCAACGATAAGTGGCGGCCTTCTTTTTATCGGAACACGGGATGGCGCAGATGGTGCGTTTTATGCGTTAAATGAAACCACCGGGTCGATTCTCTGGAAGTATACTATCGGAGCAAGTGTCACTGCGCCTCCTTCGATCGTCGATGGGATGATGCTCTGCGGGTCAGATGGCTGGAATATGTATGCGTTCGATGTCGGTCTTGGAGACGGGGATTGGTTGTTTCATCGTTACGATCGTTGGAACACCGCATATTCACCAGTCGGATTGAATACCTGGCAATATATCCGTGCAGAATGCAGTACGGACCACGACCGTATCACCTGTGTGGTCACGAATGTCTATGACCATGATGTGCAGAATATCCTGTTGCATCTGCCGTTTTCAGCGTATTGGTACACAGAGACAGGTGAGCTTCTGAAAGAAGACTCTGACACCTATACCCTTGAATCGCTCCCTGCTGGAGCATCTCAAACACTATTGATCAGTCAAGAACCACTGTTCCAAGCAAGTATCACAAGACCAGAGAAAGGACTGTATATCGCAAATATGAAAATACTACCCTTCTTCGTTCCGCTCGTGCTGGGTACTATCGAGATTCAGGCATCGGTACAGGAAATCAACAAATCTCAGATTGCCCGCGTGGAGTTCTATATCGACGATGAACTGCAAGCAGCAGACACAGAAGCCCCCTATAGCTGGATGTGGAATCAACGATCCTTCGGTGCTCATATGATGAAAGTAGTTGCGTATAAAAACGATACAACTGCTAGTGATGAATTAAAAATATGGAAGATATGGTAATCATCGAAAAGAACAATCAATGAATCACCAGAAATAAAGATAAATGTTGCATATTATGTTATTTTTAATGTTTTTCTTAGAGGAGTAAAGATTGGAAAAATTTATTAGTACTATATATGATGATTTCTATTGTGCATGAATTAGATTCCAAGGATCATAAAATCTTATATCATCTCTTTTTGAACTCGAGACAATCACTTTCATCGGTAGCAAAAAAAGTCGGTCTTCAGAAAAGCGTTGTCGAATATCGCATCAAACGACTCCAGACAAAAGGTATTATAAAAAATTTCAATGCAATGGTCGATGTCTTCAAACTTGGGTTCTCCGTTTACCGACTCTATATCGTCCTACAGTATGCATCACCAGATAAAGAAAAGGAGATCATAACTCACTTTGTCAACCATAATAACACATGGAGTATCGCATCGACAAAGGGACGCTACGATTTGATTATCACTATATTGGTAAAATCCCCGAATTATTTTTATGCGTTCTATGAAGAGACCTTGCGATTATATCGATATTATTTCAAAGAAATATTCTTTTCCCAGCTGTATGAATCGTTTGGATACAAACATTCCATGTTGCTGAGTGAACTGACGACAAGCCATGAACGCGCCTATGAATATCGAGATGATGGAAAAACCGTTGATGTCGACGCGGTCGACTACAAGATACTAAATCTCCTTGCGAAAAACACAAGGATGAACAGCGTCGACATCGCAAGTCAGATCAAGGTATCAACAGTCACGATCCATTCAAGAATCACGAAACTCATAAAATCAGGGGTGATTCAACGGTATTCGATCACGATGGATATCAATAAGCTTGGGTTACGTGAGTTCATCGTGAACTTATCCCTGCGTGACTATAACAAGAAAAACCAGATTATCACCTATCTGAGTGACAATCCTTTTCTCTGGGAGATTCATAAAGCGATTGGCGGGTATGATTTGGAAATCACGTTGTACGCGACAAACTTTGAGCATTTCTATCGAGTGATGGAGGACCTTCGGAAGAAATTCCCCGATGATATCGCAAACTACGATTATCTCTATGTCACTGAGGTGTTCAAATCAAATATACTGCCTGAAAAAGTATAACGACTCCTAGAGGACCGAGACAATTTTTTAGAAAAAAATTTCTAGGGTTGTTGTATTATTTCTTTGCTTTCTTCAGTACGTTATCGATACGTGCTTTTAACTCTTTAATTTCTATTGGTTTTTTGATGTAATCCTCTGCGATGAGCGCACCAGCGTGCTCAGCGAATTCATCGGTTCGAGCAGTGAGGAAAATAATTGGAATATTCTTCCAGGCAGGGTTTGCCCGTACCCGATCGAATACCTCCCAACCATTCATCTTCGGCATCATGATGTCAAGAAGAATGAGATGGGGGATTTCTTGTTTTTCCAATAACTCAAAGCATTTTTCACCGCTTTCCACCGGGATGATCATGTACTCTTTCCCATAGAGACTCTCAAAGGATGTTTTAATGAAATAAATCTGATCCTTTTCATCATCCACTAACATGATTTTCTTCATGATGGCTTCTGCCTCTGATGATATATCAAGGAGGTCTTTAATAGTTATTGTTCCAGAGGAGACATCCAAATATTATCAATCTTGCAGGAATCCGTTTTTTATATATTTATGACGTGCTTGCTGCAGGGAATGTGAAGAACACTGTTGTTCCTTTCCCAGGGCCAGGGCTTTCGACCCAGATGGTTCCTCCATGTTTTTCGACAATACGCTTGCAGATCGACATCCCCAAACCGGTGTTCTGGATGTCATGCCGTGCTGAATCTGCTTTGTAGAACTCATCAAAGATGCGACCTAACTCATCTTGGCTCATTCCAATACCGTTATCAACGATGGATATTGTGACAAACTCATTGGTGAGTTTCGCATCGATGGTTATCCTGCAATCTTCCTGGCAGTATTTCACTGAGTTTTCAAAGATGTTTGTCAGTAGCTCCTCGAGTCGCAATCGATCCGCTTTTATCCAGAGGGAAGTATCGATGCTGTTGGAGATCTTCACATGGTTCTCATCAAATAGGATTTTTTTATTGCTGAGGATCTGATTGATTTCTACAGATAAATGGAGCACCTCTATGGAGAACCGTGTGTTCGGTGAATTTAGCACCGCAAGTTCAAGTGTTTTTACCACCAGATTTTTCATGTAATCAGCATTTCGATGAAGGACTGTCAGCATCTCCTTTTTGGCAGGATCTGCTTCTTTTTCTTCAAGCAGAGGGATGAGATTTATCAATGGACCAAGCGGGTTTTTCAAATCATGGCCGAGTTGATTGATGAACTCGTCTTTCTGTTTGAGTAGTTTTTCTACTTCTCTCGTTCGTTCCTGTACTCTTCGCTCCAGATTCTTATTCAGTGTACTAAGCTCTTCTCGGGCGAGGGTCAAATCCTGGTTTATCTGCTCAAGTCGTCTGGTTTTTTCTTCTAATTCCTTTGTCCGTGCAGTCACCAGTTGTTCCAAGTTCTTGCTGTATTCTTCTAGATGATCCCTTGAAATTTTCAAATCATTGCTCATCATGTTAAACGCAGTTGCAAGTTCGCCGATTTCATCCTTTGATTTGATAGCGACTTCATATCCGAGGGTCCCTTTCCCCATCCGTCGGACTCCCTTTGTCAGCTCGCCTATTGGAGATGAGATGAAGTAATTAAAAAGGAAAAATATGAGCAAAAAGGAGACGATGATGAAGATACCGGAGTACAGGGAGATCGTCACAATCATCTCATTGGTCATCGTGTCAAGACTTGCGAGTGAAAAGATGTACCGCACGGAATAATCATGTCTTCCCCAGTCCTCAAAATATGGTTGAATTATATCGACGCGTCTTGTTTGTTCATTCAGGAAGAGGGATGAAGTGGAGTCTCCTGCTCGTTGGATTAGGGTGGCGTTTTCCAAGAATCGCGCTCCCTGTGTTCGTTCATTGTATTTCCCTGTTTGTATTTCAACAGAATCAAAGAGAATCTTACCGTTCACATTCACGATTTGTATCGTGATAAGGTTATCGTTCAATTTCATGACATTATCGATGACTTCGGTGAATTTGTAAAAACCAGATTCATTATAGAAGACAAAGTTTTGGATGACAGAGGGAGCGGAGAGGCTGGAGAAGGAGGTGGCGGTTTGGATGAGTGATTCTTTTGCTGATTTTGATTCACGGTCGATGATCACTAGTGAGCTGGTGAGAAATACGACAAGGAGGATGACGAGAAGCGGGAGAAAAATTTTCAGTTTGAGGTTTTGGAACTTCTTCATTCCTTGCTACACCAACGACCAGATATCTCGCCTCAGTTATTTAACAGTGATTTCTTCAACGAGTGTGCTGAGATCTGACCGTGGGCTCCATTCGAGGTATTCTGGATACGCTATGTTACAGACACTGATGTACAAGGGGATGCATGCGACATCATCCATCGCGACCTTGAATCCCTCACGCATGAGGTTCATCCTTGTCTTCTGGTTCATGGTATAGCTGACTTCCGAAGTGACGTTATCAACGGTTTGATTCGAATAATTTCCAAAGTTGTAAGATCCTCTTCCAAGCGGGTGATTCTCAGACCGGAGTAGATAATCGAAGATCTCACCACCATCACCGGTTGCTGGGATCCAGCCAATAAAATAAATAGAGCAGTTCCCCATATATAACTTCGAATAATACTCGTCTTCGGTAGGGAGCAGATTGAGGCTGATATTGACCACCTGTGAAAGCTGTCGAACTATCTCCTCGCTTATCTCGATTTGCAACAGGTATCCTTCTGGACAATCTAATGTCATATTAAACCCATGTTCATAGCCAGCCTCTCTCAGAAGTTGTCGAGAGAGGTTCAAGTCATAGGGTAACCGCTTTATCACAGGGTTATATCCGAAAATTAACGGAGAGAGGAATTGTGATGCAGGCTCAGCGGCCAGACGCAGGATTTTTGTGATGTTGTTTACGTCTATTGCATGATACAATGCTTTCCTCACTCGGACATCTGTTAGCGGATTCTTCTGCCCGGGGAAATTACTACTATTTTCCCGGAAGTCAAATCCGAGATACCACACGGTGGGATTTGATATTTTCTTCATCGTTATCCATGAACAATTGAGTATCTCCTGGACAAACGTTTCTGGGACATGCTCCATGATGTCGATTTCTTTAGAGATGAGCGCGTTCTTCCGGTCCTCGCTTTTTGGGATGACCTTAAAAATAACAGTAGTAATATCAGGCTGACCCATTGCATAGTCATTAAAGCGTACTAGGGTGATGTGATCGTTTGTCACATTCTCCTGAAGCTTATACGGTCCGGTTCCCATAGGCCATTGTTCTTTTGTTTCTTGCTGATATCTCTGAGACATGATCGGGATATTTGTCAGTTTGTTTAAAAGAATAGGAAACGGTTGATACGTGACGAAATCAACGGTATATTCGTCCACCACATTGACTTGTTCGATCTCAGTGAGTAAATCTCGGAGAACATGGGTGACATTGTTCTTTATTTCATCAATGGTATATTTGACGTCGAATGCAGTGAATTTGTACCCGTTATGGAATGTGACATCATCTCTAAGGAAAAACCGCCAGGTGCAGTTGTCAGGATTGTTCCAGGATTTCGCAAGTTTGGGAAACAGCTTGAAACTACTATCAAACTCGACTAAAGGATTAAAGATATTAAAATTGATTCCTAAGGTGCATACATCATAGCTGTCGATCCAGGGAAAGAATCCGTGCGGCTCATCAGAAATACCAATTGTCAGCAGCTCGCTTTGTTTTTGATTATCCTCTTCAGCTTGGTTGATACATCCAGAAAAACCAACACAGAGCAAGAGGAACCCTATGAAAACCCAAGTATTTTTTTCATGTTTTTCCTAACCAATTAATCAAGAGTACTATCACCAAAGATACAATCCTACACTATCAATGTGGATATCCCTATATATCTCAGCAGTATGTGAGAATTAAAAGGTATCCTTAAATTTTTTGTACAAACTGACAATATTTACCGGAAAAAATATTTTTCATCCAAGTTTGGGATGGTTCTTTAGTTGACGGAGAGAAACGGGTTTCCGATAAGGGTATTTCCCGCGCATTCTGTATGGGGATCTCGATCAGGATATCGCTGTTCGACAAACGAGGAAGTCTCCACATAGGATTCCATTTTAAACCAGGCGTTCCCGAGATACATCTGATGATCTCTCATCGCCTCGTACATTAAATATTTATACTCCGTGCCGTAGCTCCAAGACGTCCCACTCGCTGCCTGACCAAGAGACCTACCGAATACATAGGAGACCGCGATGTTGATAGTGAATGGTGTTGTTCCTGATGCTGTCCAGAAATCAGCGCTATGACACCCGTACAGAAAGACCATGAGAGCCCCGTTGGAAAGACCCAACACCTTAAATGATGAAAAACCACCATCATCCCATGCTTGATACTTTGAGTTTGCATGCTGCCAGGTGTCAAACACCTCATAGGTATTCAATCGAAGTCGAGTCCAGATGTCATCGGCAGCAGTGATATCAATGCCTTCACCATCAGTATCGACATTTGTGACTCCGTAGATATCTTGTAAAACCGGGACGACTCCAATAGGTCCATAGAAGTTATTATCATAATCCTCGTGACAAGCGACAAACGCTTTTTTTGCTATAATAAGCTCACCAGTGTAATATTGATGAGTTTTTTCTAAGAAGTGATTCATAAAAAATACTTGCCCAAATATCGGTGGTCTCATCCAGCAGACCCAGATTTCTGGTCCCTCATTCGGACCAAAGCTATGATAATCATACAGACCGTCTCCATCTGTGTCCACAAACGATCCATCCAGATCCTCATAAAACACACTTAACTGACCACTGTTATTTCCAACGCCTTGTTCCCAGAGTGCGTAGGGAATCTGACCGACGAACACTGCTCCTACGGTGTCATTTCGGAGGTAGTCTTCTTGTAAAATCTCACGAAGCAGCCCGGGGGCAATCGGGTTTCTGTTGCGCAGGCCATTGACCTGCATGATTGAGAATGATACAGGAAAACGTTCAGAAACCTCGGCAAGATATCTGGTGAATTTCCCTTGTATCCAGGGGTAGAGTTGAGCGTCGACAACAACCAGGATATGATCGCTATTCGTAGCAACAGAGGTACTAGCATCTGCTAGGGTCGCAGTGGTAGTCATTGATGCTGCGTTGGCCATCCCAAAGATTCCGTTCAGCAAGAAAAGTATGCTCATCATCAGAGCTGTGGTTTGTCTTTGGATGGGGTGGACCTCCATATATATCAATACAGACAACAAATATAAATGCTTTTTCAGAGATAAAAAAATAATGACTTATTTATCGAGTGCTTTGATGATGTCTTGTAAGGACAGCACTTTTGCAAAACCACGACGCAATACCTGTAATTCCATCTCATGTAATTGTGGAAAATGTGCTGCAGTGACATCACTTCCGAACACGACTTTAAACCCTCGCTCATATGCCTGTCGCGCGGTTGTCGAACAACAGTAGTTCGTCAACGTCCCACTGATAATCACCGTATCTTTCTCCAGGTTCTTCAGAATGGTTTCCAATGGGGTTTCAAAAAACGCCCCATAGGATGGTTTATGGATGACTATCTCCTCATCAGCAGGAGCAAGCTCATACCATACAGTCCCAGTGACAAAAAACGATGACTGATCAATAGACATCTCTGGAAACCGGCTGGGCATAAGTGGTAATGTTCTTGGGCGGTCCAAATACCGATGTGTCTTCGAATACACTGTATAAAGAACAGGGATCTTCTTGGATCGGCAGTACTGGATGAGTCGTTTCATTTGTGGTACTCGCCGGGTAGCCTCAGGGACCCAATACGGTGACCAGTGAGGTTTGACAAACTCATCCTGCATATCGATAACGAGTAATGCACATTTTTCAGCGATAACATCGAATTTCACTTCCCCCGCCTCATAGGATTTCTTCGCTAACTCAAGAACATGTGCCTCTGAAAATTTTGTCTCCCGCATCATACAAAAAGGAATCGTATTATTTCTTATGAAGATTATGGCAAAAAGATGTTTTCTTAACTCAGGATAAGAAGAACGATGAGAATAGCAAGGATACGAGTCAATGAATCTAGCAAATGAAGTCGTAAAAGGAAAGGGATTTTTGCCACCGAAGGCCCTTCCGCTGGGAGAACAGATGAGGTGGTAAAGCGATAAAAATGAACGGAATTTGATTGAAGGGTTCGTGTCAAGGAATAGGGGGACGGGTCATGCGTCGTCTTGTTCGTTATCTCTAGATGATGGGTTTCATCAATGAGGTATTCCACGACAGTATAAGAGGTGCCCCAGGGAAGATTGGACATCTCAAGGGCATAGGGAGTGTCATATGCATCGAAATTACTGATAAGGATGCTGATGTTTGTCCCATCCTCTGAAATACCTCCAAGATATGTGATACCGGTCGAAGCATCCATGAGTGGTGTTGATAGTCTCAAGGGAGTGTCCCTGATGATATCATTCATCGCTATATAAGTCAAAGCCGGTCTTTTATAGACCCCAGTATAAGTGAAGAGACTGAGGTCGAGGCCAAGGAAACGCATCAACCAGTTGTTGTCCTGATTGCCTCGATAACGATACGCATGATCGAGCTGTGCATCTTGGAAAACGGTCAGACAGCAGGCGGTAAATGCGGCGTTCCTCGCATTGTCTTTATCTCGTTGTGGGGTGAGAATATCAAGGTTCCACTCCGTGTTAATGTTCTCAGCATCGACATATCCATACGAGTCAAGAAGCAGTCGAATATATCGGGATGCATTATACATCTCATAGGGTGTACCTGCGTATCGATGCCAGGAGAAGAAATCTAAAGGAACCTCATGGTCTTTTAAATATTGGAGAAAACCCTGGGTATAATTGACGTTGGTCACCGATGACGTGCAGGGACCACCGATTTTAAGGGATGAATTCCATGCTTTCATCGTGTCAGCGGTGATGTGATACAATTCGTAATACTGGTCAGCAGTCCCGTTCCAAAACCCGGTCAGATCAGGTTCGTTCCATACCTCCCAATAGGTGATATTATAATTGAATCCTTGTTTCCATCCCTCATTATAATGCATACTGATATGCCTGCAGACCTCAGCCCATTTCATGATATTTTCTGGTGGATTTCGTAATGTCTCATTATCACCTGCGCTCTCACCCAGGCGGTAGAACACACGGCATCCTGCGTCAATCATTTTGGTGATGAGCGGGTCGCTGGTTTCGAAATGGTAACTGGATTCATTGGTCGGGTCTGCGGTCCAATCCGGGAAAATCGTTGTCATATCCGTTGGACCAAACAGGTCATGGGTTCGGATGGAAGCTATCCCGATGTCACGGTACTGATCTGTTAAATCAACGTACCTTGGTTCATCTTTTATCGGGGTCGGACCATCATTGATATCGCCGAATCGACGAATGATTCCGCTGATGTTGGAGCAATCCAGTTGGATGAGCAGGGCATCTGTTGATACAGAGGTATGAACTATGCTAGGGGAAAACGATGCAGAGAAGGAGGGGCATAGAAATACAAGGAACCCCAGGAGGAGAATTCCTATCCCTTGCACAGGAGAATTATTCATACGTATCAATACATCAGGAGATTATATAAATTTTATTCATATAAAAAAAAGAAGAGGGTAGGTATTATTCCCCGAGCAACAGGTGTATCAGGTTATACAGAAGAGGGAATCGGTAGAACAGTTTCATGAAGAACGCGGAGGCTGCTGCCGGCATGGTGACCTGAAGTGTGCCCCATTCACTAGTCGCCCCGTAGATATCCCGCGCTTGTGCCTTGATGGTGTAACTGCCCTTTTTTGCAAATGTATGACTCACGGTCACATTCTCGTTTGATGCATACGGCCCCATCCAGCTGCTGTTGGTACCATCGTTCCAATCAACATAGTAAAACACATTGTCATTCTCAGAATCCACAGACACAACTGTGTAGGAATACGACACCTTTGGTTTTCCCTCAGTCGGACCCTGAACGGAGGGAACAGCAGGAGGAGTGTCCTGAACCGTAGTCAACGTTTGCACACGATACCCAGAAAGACCACCGCTGCTGCAGTGAACAACCATCCCGCCAGAACCGGTTTCTCTGCCGCAGGGTGTATCATCGATCATGGTTGGGGCTACGATGGTCATCGAATACTGTCCTGTTGAATTCGTGGTAGTACTCCAACTGGCCCCTGTAGAGGGGATCTCAACCGAGATAGCTCCGTTTTGAACCGGATCACCAGAGCTTGTTGAAACAGCCTGACCGGAGATTACGACAGAGGCTCCTGGGATGCTCACTGATGGAGAGATATCTTCAGAAACGGTGATAGACTGATCGACATGAAAGTATGATTGAAGGGTAGCCACCATCTGCAGCGTCATGTTTTCGCCATATTGATCAACCGTTGTTTTTACCATATTACCGACATCGGTTGAGAACCAGCTCAAGGTTGTTTCACGTCCGATCTTATAACACTCAAACGTCCCAGCTGGGACACTGATTTGCTCCTGTGACGTGCATTCAACAGTCTCGTCGATCCACTGGCTCCCATCGAATGGTTGATCTAAAATTCCTTCGATGGTAAAAGAACCTGCAACGGTCGTAAGACCATTCAGTTGCCATTCCTCTAATTGTATGGGAAAATCATAGACCTCCAGTGCTGGGGTGGAGCTCATATAGAGATCCATCGAATAATCAAATGGTATCCACAGGTACGTGATGGTCCCCGTAGAGTGTAGTTCAGTGGTTTCTTCCGCTAAATCAGAGACTCGAATATAGGACTGCCCGGTGATTACCCCGGTAAGCTCTCCTGAGAATCCGCTAACATCGACATTTCCACTAATATCACCGGTGATGCTGATAGTGTACGAGTCATCGGTCATTCCTCCCACGGTTTGTTTAAAATTCTGTATGGAACCATCAAATGATCCATTTGGGCTTGAAAACGAAAGAGGGTTAACGGTGTATATCCACGCATCTCCCACAGTCCAGGTGGGGATGTCCCCTTCACTGGTTCGCATCGGACCTTTTTTTGTCGCACCCATCGTTGGAGTAAGACTGACACAAACGAATAAAAAACATATTCCGATAATCATAAGAGTTGATCTGAGATTTTTTTTCGATATACCATATATCATAAGATTTCCTTCCTTTATAGACAATAATGAACAAAGCCATTTAAATGTTTTCAAAAAGATAAAATTTATCGATTTTATCGAAGAGTGATATATTGCTGTTTCATTTGTAAAAAGATTGTATCAATTGAGACGCTTTAATACATGAAAAATATGAGGTTGAATCATTATTGATTTTTTCAATGGTATACTCCATATAAAGAATTAAATAGAGGACGACGATTATTATAACATAGAGAGGAAAAAAATGGATAAAAAAATCATCTCGTTAAGTATCTTCTCAGCTGTTGTCATCCTTTTAGCAGGATGTACTCCTGCTCTTGCGTCCTCAGAAAACAATATGTTTGCTGTGAAAACAGAGCGGATCAACATCGAAGTGAACCATTACTTGGGTCGGCAGACAGAACGTAACCAACTGACTGTCACGGCAGATGAAGCAGAACAAATCCGATTCTATCTTACTGAATTGTATAACGCACAACAGCGAAATGATCGTGCAGCGATTGCGACCTATGAATCATTGTTATATGAAAAAGGTCTCTTTGGGGTACATCATCCACGGTTCTCCTTGGATATCAATGGACGCGCCTTACTGGAAAAGGCAGGGTTCTCCTCGTCGACTCTATCCATGGCTGATGAGAACATCTCCAACAGCATGTGTTATTTCAACGCGATTGGTGAAGGAGCGATGCTTTGGTGGATTGGTCTGGCATTTGTACAACAACTTATTGATGCAATAAATAATGTGTCAAATCCCATTGGAGCGGTAATCTTATACATTATTTTATTGCCATTTATTGTGTTTACGATGCTCTTTACAGATTTAATTCCGTTACGAATCTTCTCTCCGTCTGGTGTGATAGCACTGAAAAATGGAACGGTATCGGCACGGGGGGCGAATGGCTTTCAAAAACTTACGGTTGGAGAGGAATCCTACGGGGTAAATCTCAGTGGGTTTACCGGGATTACAATCAATATACCACCAATCAACAATCATAAATCATTTCTTTTTGTGTCGGGGTTCGCTCTGAAAGCAGAAGGCAAATGGGTATAATTGCTTCGAATGAGATAACGGAGAGATGCAAAGACACACGAACCGTTTAGTGAGTGGTTATCCAGGAGGTAATATCTAGGATAACTTCTTCAGCGACATGACCTTCAACCAGGTATTCTGTATTGGTCGGTATCCCGGTCCCAGTGATGAACAAATGATTCAACGATGGATAGGTCTTCAAAGTCACTAAAGGATCGTTGGAAAAGGTTTCATTCCATCGCACATAATCGACCATCGTCACTTGATAGTCTCGTTCCCCCTGCAAGATAAAAAGGGGGAGATCCAAAAGCTGTGCGGTGTCCATGGGAGTATATGCTGCAAGATCCACCCAATAGGATTTGGGGACACCAAAAACACTTTCGGTTTCATTCATGCTTAGATTTTTTACTTTCATCACCTGCTGCTCAAGCTCAGCAAGCTGTGCAGATTGGTTCAGACCACTGATGGCTGTAAGATATCGTGCTTGTTCTAGGATAAGATCCTCGAGATGACGAGTCGGTGCTGCTAGGAAGATCAACCCTTTAACCTTGTTATTCTGAAGAGCGATACGGGGAGCAAGCATCCCTCCCAGACTATGACCAAGAACGAATATCTTTGATGCATCGACGACTGAGGAAGCAGCCAAGAGGTTTATCCCCGCAACCGCATCCGCAATGGTTTCCGCTTGGACAGTGAAATTGACAAGCTGTGCAAACTCATCAGCATATTGTAAGGTTCGCTTCTCATAGCGTAACACCACAACACCTCTTGAAGCAAGACCCCAGGCGATGTCTTTGAATGGTTTATTCGGCCCAATACTTTCATCACGGTCATTTGGTCCTGAACCATGTACAAGAATCACTGCTGGGAACGGACCCGCTCCATTTGGGATTGTCAATGTGGCAGGTAATTTCCAATGCTCCTCAGCGACAATGCTTACGTTTTGCTCAGTAAAACTTTGAAGATTGGCATAGGATGGTGGTGTATATTCAAAAGCCGTTTGGGTTGGAACAATAAGGAGAGACAAGATTTTCTCCTGAGGATTGAATGTAATTTTCACATCAAGAACCTGCGTTTTTGAGAAATTACATGTAACGAACACAACTGAAGAACCTGATTCATTTGTTAATCGAGTGCGTACGATCTTCGTAATGTTCCCATAGGGGGCTACGATTTGTTCTGTCCAGATGTTAATAAACATTTCTAATGAAAGTTGTGATGTAATCGACGTGTTAAAAAGACTATACACGCTGGAAAGGTTCTGTTCCATCAACAAGGTGACCACATCTACTGCAACATCCTTCAAGGTCTTCTCTGTTGGTGGCTCTTCTTGTGGTTGGGTACATCCTGATAAGATACTACCGACAAGGAGTAACAATACCGCTAGAGTGATTACTTTCTTCATGAGTCTCATCTTTTTTTATTTCAGTAGATGAAGGCGATATTATAAGTTATTCAAAAAATTTTCTATCAAGATAAAAAAACGTATTCTTTCGTATAATACGAAAGAATTAGGGACAGAAAGCGATTGTTTTTTTGAAAAGTTGTTAGAAAACATTTAAGAAGGAGGCGGTCTTCAAGTTTATAGTTCGCAAGAATATTAAGGGGAATAATATGAAGTTATCTGATGTCTTAGACACGACGAAAAGAGAGCCACATTGCGGGTTATGCAAGATTGATTTTCTTGGAACTAATGTCTGTTCCGCTGGGAAAAAACATGGGTTTGTTGCGTACTGGCCAGAAGGCAGGATGGAGCTCGCACGCGCTTTAGCTGAAAAAGAAGTCGAGCCAACAGCAGCGCTTCGTGATATCGTCAATTCCTGTAACATGTGCGGAATCTGTGATCGACAATGTTACTTTGTGACCCAACGACGACCCACCCACGCACAACAGGCATTACAGGATTATCTCAAGACATTACCACCGACTGCATTGAAACCAACACCCGAGGACGATATCGTCAAAGGTCTTCGCGCGATTGTTGGTGAGAGTTGGGCGACAAATGACCCTGTCATTATTGCTTCCTATCAACGATCGATCATCAAGCAAAAATCAAAAGGAAAATATTACATCGTCATGCCGAAAACTACTGATGAGATCGTCGCCATCGTAAACCTTGCAAACACCCATAAAATCCCATATCTCCCTCGAGGGAATGGGACGTTCTTCGGAGTCGCCTTGCAGACCCTTCTTGCAGAACCAGCAACGATTGAACAAGGCATCATCATCGACATGTGGAGGATGAAAGAGTTAGAAGTTGACCCTGAGTCAATTACTGCCACCATTGGACCCGGTGTAACATCCTTTGAGCTGCAAAAAGCAGCTCATGTGCATAACTTACGAGCCAATGTCGCGGAGGCTGAATCCTGTGTCATTGCGAACGCCCAGAATCTGGGGATCGTCACCACCTGGAGTAACACCTACGGATGGGGGACAGATAATTTCATCGACGCTGAATTTATTGACTCCACCGGCACCATCCAACATCTCAGTGACAAAGAGATTCCGAATCCCTATGCAGCGGAACAAGGTCTTCTCAGTCTCTCTCTGATTCCCTCGGTTATCGTCACAAAACTGACCTTGAAACTCCATGAGATACTCCCTGATGAAGAAGCGATTTTCATCCCCTTCAACAACCTCCCCGATGCACTCGATCTCGCCCACGAACTCGCACGACGAAACATTGGCGTGTCCCTAGCAGTCCTCTCACGAAAATACCTTACTGAATTTATTTCTCCGACTCATGAGATTGCTGAGGATTTCAACTATATCGCAGAGAAATACCTCAAACTCAACTATATCGTTGATGTCATCTGCGATGCAGCCAGTAAGAAAATCATCGAGGAGCTCACCCCGTTTTCATTCGGCTCTGAGATGATAAAAAGCCTGATTCTTGGCTCATCAAAACTGGCCTCGATGAAAGACAGCAATCTGCTGAAAATGATTGCTGAGGAGGAAGACCCTCTTAAGGCGGTCTTTGGTGGCCCGATGCGTAAGCATTTCGAAAAAGGTCTTGCCAACTCCCCAAAGGAGCTGGTGAAGGTCTTCGATGAGGATCTGCGTGATTTCTTTGAAAAACTCTACTCTAAACCTGAGTTGACGGACTCAATATGGCTTCATAACTATCGTATCCTCCCCTGCCGGATGGAACGGAAACATATGTGGATGTACCGCGGTGGGTACATGCCTGGAGACAAGAAAACGATCATGAAGGTCGTGGAGGCTTTAGAAAAACCAGCACAACAGTACGATATCGATGGGGCGTTCGGGTTCCTCAGCTATCTGGAACGAGGAAAACTCGCACACCTGGAATATGATTATTACTATGACCACACCGACCCTGATGCTCGTAAGCGGGTCAACAAGGCGATCGTAGAGTCATGGAGGCGACAATTCGCCATCAAGGGGGTCACCCCGCTTGAGTTCATCTGCAGCAAAGGGCTCCATCGGAAAGAACATATTATCTACCCGCTCCTCCCAGGGTTATCCGAAGAGGAGCTAGGTCATTTCGAGGAATTAATTGAAACTCTCTTCGGAGGTGAAGACACGTGGTAAAATTTCTCTCACAAGAATGGGCTGAACAAGCCAAGAAAAAAGTCTTAACAGAACTAGATAAGGCAAAAGATTTGAAGAACATGAACGCCTCATTACTCAATGTCGTTCAAAACATCCCCCCGGACAACAAAACAATCTACTACTACATTAAATTCACGGGAGGGAATCTGGATGAATTAATCACCAGCACTGACGAGTCCGTAAAGCAGAAACAAGCTGATTTTATCGTCGCTGGGGATTACACTACATTCATACAGATAAACAACGGACAGATGAGTTCAGCAATGGCACTGCTGAAGAACCGTGTGAAAATGACGGGAAATAAAATGAAGGCACTGACGATAACAAAACCTATCGATAACTATAATAATTGCGTCAAAGGTGTTCCAACCGACTATTGAGAAAGAGTATGGAGAACCAATGGTAGCCATGTCAGGTCCAAGGGATGTAGCGGAATGCTTACATAAATTGATACCACCAACGAATCAATGGACACCAGTCGATACCGCGTTACATGCTCCAAAGACATTTTTCCGGGATTACAAAAAAGCCCAGGATTACATGTTCCCCGCCCTCCGCCATACCTTCAAACATCATTACGACAACAACTTCTTGTACCATCGAGTCTGTGAAGTCAATGGCGTGACTCCGGATGAGATCGCCTCGAAAAAGGATGTGCAGAAGATACCCTTACTCCCGGATGCGTTTTTCAAGGATTACCCAGATGGAAAAGGATTTCTGAACTGGCTGAAAACCATTTTTTCAGGTTCGCTACCCAAACCAATGTTTAAGACCGAGAACCCCTCCCATGATGAGATCATCGAAGAGTTCAATAAAAAAGGCACCAGTATCATGTTCACTAGCGGGACGAGCGGCCGCTTCAGTTTCATCCCCCGTGACACTCGCTCATGGAACCGGGTGAAGTACAGCGCGATGAAATCAGTCATCGAGCTGATGGACTACAACCCCACCGACGAGGTCATCCTCTTAATCCCAGATCCGCGACAAACGAATCTGACGATCGCCAGTCTCTTCGGTATCGCTTATGACCTCTATGATCCGGTGAACGTCCATGTGGCGTTGGACATGAAGATCACAACACAATTCCTGCGGATGCAGCGAGATGAGACCATTGGGTTATCAGAGAAATTAAAAGCAAAAGCACTCTCGACAATCAGTCCTCTGGTGCAACGGAACTCCGATATCAAGGTCATCCATTTATTAGAACAGATTGAAAAAACTGGGAAACGAGTGAACCTCGCGGGTCCCCCATTCTGGCTTGATCGAATATTAGATCGAATGAAAAAAGAAGGAAAATCGGTTCGTTTGCCGACCAGTCAGATTCTCACCGGTGGCGGATGGAAGGCAGAGGAGAACAAACGCCTCCCTGAGGATTCATTCCGGGAGAAGATAACAGAATTCCTGGGGATTCCCCAGGAGCGGTACCACGATGTGTACGCGATGTCCGAGTGTAGCTCTGTGTTTCTCAGTTGTGAAGGCCATTACAAACATATCCCGCCTGTCGTCGTCCCCTTGGTCCTTGATGAAGACCTCAACCAGCTTGAGTATGAGCAGGTCGGACGGTTCGCATTCCTTGATCCATTACCCGACAGCTACCCTGGTTTCATCATCACCGGGGACCGAGTCAAAATCCTAGAGCATTGCCCGAAATGCCAGCGGGAAGGACCGGTGCTTGATGTCGAAGTCACGCGGATGCCTGGGTTCGAGGGACGAGGATGTGCAGCAGTCATGGCTGAGCTTATGAAACAGGATGGTGAGGAACATACTTCGTTTCCCGTCGGATGAATGGATTAAAACCTTCAAAGAAGAGCTGAATAAGAACAAGACGTATCAGGAAGTCGCAAAGGACTGGGAAGGAGATTTCCTGTTTGTGATTACTCCTGATGAGGACCTGAAAAAAGAAACCGTATTCTATATAGATTTATGGCATGGGAAATGCAGAGACGCGTATCTGGTGAAAGGAGAGAAACAGGCGAAATTTGTGTTCAAAGGCCCCTATTCGAACTGGAAGAAAGTCATCCGAAAGGAACTCGACCCAATCAGAGGATTAATCAGAGGAATGTTTACCGTGGATGGTGATTCCCGGGTGATCCTGGACCAGGCCAAGGCAGCACAAGAGCTAGTGAACATCGCAAGCACGATCCCGGTAGTGTTTTAAAAAAAGGGGTGACTATGGGACAGGTCGTTGATTGTTTTTATTGGGATCCGACGATACGATTTGAGAAAGAGTTACAGCTGGTTTCCGAGGATATTGGGAAAGGAATTACGCTGCGTAAACCCGTGTTCACCATCGATGTTCTGGAAAAAATCATTGAGAGAATCAAGACTGCACGCAAGGAATATCTCAGAACGCATGATATTCCCGCAGTCCTTGAGGTGATAGACAAGGTCAACAGTCTGTGGCAAGACCCCTCCTATACGGGTCGGAAGCTCGCGCGGGATGTGTTACCGACGGTGACAGGGTTTTCTGTCGAGATGATCGAAACATGGGGTTTTGATTATTTTTTTGACATCATCAAAAAGGATAATCTACCACTGGCTGGTAAACTACAGCCGAATAATTTCCGGGAGTTTGCTCCTTGTGGGGATGGTCTTGTCAAAGCATATGGCAAGCCACATGTCACCCATACGAATTATGAACCAGAGGTGATAGGTCATATCTGCGCAGGAAACATCCTGGGGCTTGCTGCATTCGAGATGGTGATGGACAAGCTCGTTGATGCTGCAACCTGGGTGAAAGTCCCGACGGAGGAGCCGGTCTTCGGGGCGCTGTATGCAAAATCGATCGAGGAAGTCGAACCACTGCTCGCTCATTCTATCGCCATTCTTCCGTTCAGCAGCCATGATACCCTGGTGCAGGAATACCTGTTCTCTCAATCTGATCTTGTTCGTGCGACTGGTGGAGAACAAGCACGAAGGAATCTGACGCCACTTGCGGAGAAGCATCATGTTCCTCTTGCTGGTCATTGGCATAAGTTCAGTTTTATCGTTATTGCCCGTGAATTTCTCCAAAAACAAGCCTCCGAGATAGCAGAGTTAGCCTCACTGGATGTGTGTGCTTGGGATCAGCAGGGGTGTTTCTCCCCGCAGGAAATCTATGTTGAGACTGGTGGGAGTGTGTCACCAAAAGAGTTCGCTGGATTGCTTGCCCAAGAGATGGAGAGAACGACCCAGGCGATTCCGAAGGGGACGAACTCGGGAAAGATGCAGGTGCTAGACGGGTATTACCAGTATTTCACAAAGGAGACCATGGGAGAACCAGTGAAAATATTTGCTTCGAAGGAAAAACAATGGCTGGTGATCTATGACGAGAGTAACCCGAACTGTGAACCGTCACCATTGTACCGAGTAATCCGGGTCAAACCAATCACCGATATCATGGATATTCCACAGAAGGTGAAACCGCTCAGCTCTTTCTTACAGACCGTTGGAATAGCGATTCCGCAGAACCGACTGCTTGCGTTTGCTGATGCGATGGGACAAGCTGGTGCGACGAACTTGCGGACAGTGAGTGGGATGACGTTGCAGAAAGCCTGGGAACCATGGGATGGTCGGTTCCCGCTACAAGAGCTCTTTGAACATGACTCGATCCATTGGGTCAGCATCGATTCAAAGGACGTCGATACTGAGATACAACGTGCCCTGAAGAGGAAACGGTTGATTGTTAAAGAAGAGTTTTCAAAGAAAAAGAAATAACGTATCTCGAAATAAGAGTGAAAAAATATAGGTTTTTAGAGACGTTGCTCGTCTATTTAGATGTATTGTTCAGGGTTCTTGTCAAAGGTTCGTTTACAACCAGGGGCGCAGAAATAATATGTCTTACCTTTGTAAACACTGGTGAATTTCGCTGTTTTTTCATCAACAGTCATTTTACAAATCGGGTCGATTGCCATGCTGTTTCACCTCCCGTGCAGGCGGCACATAGTTTTTTAACATTAATGACAGAGAAATGACCGTTACAGAGCTGAGCGCCATCGCAAGACCGGCGAACTCTGGTCGGAACAGGATACCAAAACGATACAAGACTCCAGCAGCAACCGGGATAAGAGCAGAGTTATAGGCAAAAGCCCAGAAGAGATTCTGTTTAATACGCGACATGACTTTTCGACTTAATTGAACCGCAGCGACGCAATCCAACAGATCACTTTTCACTAGCACGATCTCCCCACTTTCAATCGCGATATCAGTTCCGCTACCAATAGCAACCCCGACATCAGCCTGAGCGAGCGCGGGTGCATCATTGATTCCATCACCAACGAACGCGACAACCTCACCAGCGTCCTGCAGTTTCTTTACCTCCTTTGCTTTGTCCTGAGGTAACACCTCGGCCCGTACCACTTCGATACCGATTTGTTGAGCGATTGCCTGAGCAGTCCGTGCGTTATCACCAGTGATCATCACAAGTTTCAACCCGAGATCCTTGAATTGTTTCATAGCAGACGGGGTTGTCTCTTTGACCACATCAGCGAGAGCGATGAGACCGACAAGCTGAGAATCGAAAGCGACAAGCATCACTGATTTTCCTTTCGTTTCTAATTTAAGTAACATCTCCTCGGTCTCAGAAGATACGAGGATATTTTTTTCCCTGAAAAGCAATCGGTTCCCGATCAACACGAGGGTGCCATCCACCATTCCTTGAACTCCTTTGCCAGCAAATGTATCAAAACCACTCGTGTCGTGAATAAAAAGACCTTGNGCATCTGCTTTTTTAACGATTGCCTCAGCCAGGGGATGTAAGGAATTCTTCTCCACACTGGCTGCTTTTTCCAACACCACGGTTTCATTCATGGTGATTCCAACGATATCGGTCACCTCCGGTTTTCCCTTTGTCAACGTCCCTGTTTTATCAAAAATGATGGTAGTTATCTTCTCAGAGACTTCCAAGGCTTCTCCGTTCTTTATGAGGATCCCCAACTCAGCGCCACGACCGATTCCCACGGTTACAGCAGTGGGTGTTGCAAGACCAAGAGCACAGGGACATGCGATCACTAAAATGGAGATCAATGTACTCAGACTAAAAAGAAGTGTATTCCCTAGGATGAAATACCAGATCAGAAATGAGAGGAGCGCAATCGTCAATACCACGGGGATGAAATAACTCACCGCGGTATCAGCGATCCGTTGTACCGGAGGACGAGATCCTTGCGCCTCCTCTACCAATCGGATGATTTGAGCAAGCAATGTGTCTTTGCCAATCTTCGTCGCTTTCACCTGTAACACACTATTCGTATTCAGCGTTCCTCCAATCACATTGTGCCCCTGATTCTTTACCACAGGGAGCGATTCCCCGGTCACCATCGACTCATCGACATAGCTTTCCCCTTGAATGACGACGCCATCCACGGGGACCTTTCCTCCTGGTTTAACGAGCATCACATCATCAACGATGACATCCTCAATCGCTACCTCGATTTCCTGGCCATCTCGGATGACGATTGCGTGTTTCACCTGTAAGCCTGCTAACTTCTTGATTGCATCAGAGGTCTTGCCTTTTGCTTTCGCCTCTAGATACCGTCCGAGCATCAGAAACGCTGCAAGCAATACTGCGGTCTCATAGAATAGGAACTCGCGGGTCAGCACCACCTCAAACGTCCCTAGAACGCTTGCACTGAACGCGACTCCGATACCCATGGAGTACATCACATCCATGGTCAATGATTTATTCCGAAGCGCATGATACCCGGCTCGAAAGATAGGGAAACTGATATAGAGGAACGCTGGTGTTGAAAGAATAAGAGAGATATACGAGACGAGTTCCATCGAAAGATAAGGATGAACGTACATCAGGATCATCAAGGGGATCCCGACCAGGAACCCGATATAGATCCTCAGTCGTTTTTCTCGAAGGTCTTTTTCACGAACCTTATTTGCGAGATTCTCCTCACCCTCGACACCCAGATACTGATATCCTGCGTCCTCCACCGCTTTTTTCATATCAGCAAGACCGACCATTCTTGGGTTGTACATCACAGTGGTTTTCTCAGTGGAAAGATTCACAGACACACTCACGACACCATCAAGCTGCGATAAAGCTTCAGTGATGGTTTTCTCGCACATGACACAGGTCATCCCACCGATCCGTAGAATCACTTTTTCATTAATGGTACCATAACCGACATCCTTGACCGCTTTTTCCAGATCCGTAAGCTTCACCTGTGCCGGATCGTATTCCACGGAGGCCAGCTCATTGCCGAGATTGACTTGTGCCTTTTGCACACCAGGGAGGCTTGCCAGGGATTTCTCTATGGTCGACGAGCACATAGAACAGGTCATTCCAGAAATCTTTAACTCCGTTTTTTTCTTCTCCTTTGCCATGATGCTTCTCCCGGGATTACCATGGATGATACAGGATGTATTATATAAAAATCTCTGGACAGTTCGCATGGGGAAAAAAACTATTTGAACTGATGCGCGTACTCTCTCCTCATGCCTCACACGGCTCACATCAGAATCGCTACTCTGGATGATTTCGAACGAATCATTGAGCTTGAGCATCTCTGTTTCCCCAGGGAACATGCCTATTCAAGGCGACAGCTTCGTTATCTTCTCACCAAAGCCAACAGTACTGTTCTGGTTGAAACGATAGATGCACTTGTCCGAGGATTCCTCATCATCCTGTATCGGAGAGGAACTACTGTTGCGGGCATCGAAACCATCAACGTCGACCCCGCTTTTCGGAAGAAAGGCATTGGTCTGCGGTTACTTTCTGCTGCAGAGGAGCTTCTGAGAAAAAAAGAAATCCGTAAAATCAGACTGGAAGTCGCTATTACGAATACGGCGGCAATCACACTCTATGAACATGCAGGGTTTCACCAAGCGATGCTGTTAAAAAAATATTATCATTTTAATCATGAAGGGTCCCGCAACGCGTATCGGATGATCAAGGAATTACAGTAGTGGTCTTGCCTTGCCATTTGGTCGTCGGCATCCATTCCTCATGCTGTAATTTACAATACCCGGTAGTATATTCCTCGAGGATCTTTAGTAAACCATTCCGGAATTGTTCGGGGTAGAAATCAGGGTCACAGGTAGATGGATGGATATGGATTTTTTGAACATGAGCCACACATTGTACTTTGGGGGCAGAACCTTTTTGTTTAAGTAAGAAGAACGATTGGTTCTTCTCATCCTTATCGAGTTTCAAGGATGATGCTCCAATGTTTGTATAGAACTCCTGGATGTGTTTACGTTGGTATTTCATGTGGGTTGGATCGAGATCATTAGCTAGGAGATACAGGAGTATCCCCAGGCATTTCGAACAGGTGCCGCAGGGATACACCACATCGTTTTTGATATGGCAGGAATGACAGGATCGTTGTAGTTTCGCGAGTGCAGGATAGCGTCGAACCAAGATGTTTTGATCAACAAGTCCGGAGATGTTCCGAAGTGCAGACCATTGATACAGACCAGGGATCCGTTTCTCGTACCATTGATTCATCCGGATGTCATAATCCTGATGCTGATCGTAAACTCCAAAGTAATGCTTGATTCCTTTGTATTGGGTCTCATAACGTAAATCATCAAATTCACTGCCTAACAGGAGATTCCCGATTTGTTCCTCCACGAATATTGGTAGTAAGCTGAACACATAGAACGGGAAGATACATAATCGTAGCGGGTAGGTATCATGCCAGATCTTGCGATGATCCGGTCGAATGAACCGCAGATGGTCAAGCATGAACCCATAGAACCGATCCACGTTCGTCCACACCCGCTGAGTGTGCAAATCGGTTTTTTTATGATACTTATATGCGGTGAGCGCGGTTCTCCAATGACCACCGCTCTCGTTCATATACAAAGGATACACGGTTGAACCCATTTCCTTGAGCAACCCATAGGTCAGCAGACTGTCTTTTCCTCCGCTAGAGAGTATCCCTGATTTCATGGAATCCATGTTCTTGCTGAGGGCCGTTTCGTTTATGAGTCGTGTTGGGTGTATGACCGCCTTGGGATCGCTATCTTTCGGTGTTATTTTTTCAGGGTCGGGAAAATAATTTGGGAGGATGTACGGGTTGGTTCCTTCAGCTATTTTGTTGACGAAAATATCGCGGCTAAAGACGACATTGAGGTCATTGAGTAGTGAGAGATCCTCCTTGGTTATGGGGAACTGCAAAATAATTTTTTTTGTGAAAAGACCGTAGTTGAGCAATGGCATACAGAATGCAAGTCGAAGCAAGGGTTGATGAGAGTGTTGTAGTTGGTGTTGATACTTGTTCAAGATTTTAAAATGACTTGTTTTCCCATCGGATTCCGCAACGATGATCTCTGCCCAGGCGGTATTTCTATCGATTGTTACATCTGAAAGTGAAATATGTGAGAGACATACTAGACTATTTTTTACCATACGACAGTGCCTCCAGTGCATCGACGAGAAGACTGACTCCTTCGGAAAGTGGTTCTGCGACGGGGACCTTGAATATCTTCTGATACTGATTTTTTGCTTGAGTGATGTCGGACGTGTTCATATTCTCTCGATTGATACCTACACCGATGAGTTTTTTTTCGGTGAGCATCTCAGCGATTCGAACTACACGTTGTGGGTTTGGCATCGGATATCCTGGAAATCCATCAAGGTGTGGTCGTTTGGGTGCATCGACTAAGAGAAATCCCTGTACCTGTCCTGCCGCAAGGATCTCAAAGCCTCCAGGGAAGAATGGATGGACGAGGCTTCCTTGTCCTTCAAGTATCATGAACTCTGGTTGCAGATCGTTCCATGAGTCAAGGATCGCTCCTTCGATGCCTCCTGAGACGAAATCGTTGATCATAGCGTCAAGGACTACACCATGCGGCCAGCCTTGCAACCAGCCTGTTTGTCCAGTAAAAATCATATCTGCTGTTCTTCTGCGTTTTTTTAGTTCTTCGACGAGGAGGACCGCAAGGGTCCGTTTTCCGATCGCAGAATCGGTGCCGATGAGGGCGATGCGCATGGAGGGCACTTTTGTGATCTCACCGGTGTAGAACCGTTTGTGGTCGCGGAAGATCTTCCGGACATCGGTGATGGTACAATGATGTTGTTTTGCGTGTTTTATGAATCGTGGGTCGTCGGAGAGGAACTGATGCAGACCGGAAACCACGTTGAGTCCTTTCGATAACGCCCAGTCCACCGCGATATCGTATCCTTTGGGGAGTACACCACCTTCCGAGACGGCACCGATGATGAATGTATCCGGGTGGGTTGATGTGAATGCATCATCAAGGTCGTTTAGGAGCGGTATATCTTTCGTTATCCCATCTAAGAATTCTGCCGCATCTCCAGCTGGAAGTGTGGAGTCTACGACGCAGACGATGTCAAATCTCTTGCTGTATCGTACTAGTCCATGGGCGGTCTTTCCATCAGCGCAACCATACAACCGGTCTGCATAGACCAACGCACGCATCTTTGCCATAAGAGAATCAAATCCGTGGTAGAGTCGTTACCTAAATTTTCTCCCCGTAAGAACAATCACATAATCACTGTTCAAGACCCGATGTTCTTTGAATTTAACCAGTGCTTCAATCGGACTTGCTGATGCGGGAAGCACATTGAGACCTTCTAGGTCTCGTAGCATTGTATGGAATTTCATCATGCAGGAATCGGATGCGTAATCAGCCCAGCCGTTGGTTTCATAAATCGCTTGCAGTGCATCATCGCCATCGTAGGAATGGTACGCGATGAGCGGTTCGTTGATGCTGCTTTCTTTGATTTCTGCTGGTTGGAGGTCCTGGGTTTTCGAAGCGCCTGTCTTGAAGCTTTTGATGATGGGGTTTCCCCCGGGTGTTGATGCACCGACAAGATAGGGCATGTGATCGATGATGTTCTGGTCAAGCAGGTTCTTGAATCCATGATAGATCCCGACCAAGGTTGTTCCATTGCCGACTGGCGCACACACCGCGGTCGGTATGCGTCCAAGCTGGCGATAGATTTCGTAGGCAATTGACATGTACCCACGCCATCCCTCGTTCCCATTTCCAGGGTTCGCATCGTACACATGCTCCATGCGACAGAGTCGTCTGCTTTCCTCGACAGCATCCTCGTATTTCCCATCAATGGTAATGATATCCGCGTTCATGCTTTGGAGCTCTTCCTTGCGTTTTGGTGCGACATAGTACTGCTCGGGGATGAGTATCTTTGCTTTCAACCCCGCGAGTTTCGCGAAATACGCAAGCGATACACCGTAGTTCCCGCAAGTCCCGACAGTGATGGTATCGTACCCTTGTTGTATTGCTTTCTTCACGTGATATTGAGAGATGCGGTCTTTCTGCGTCCCCGTCGGGTTACCGCCCTCGAATTTTAAGAAGATGTTTCCAAAACCTAGCACACGCTCAAGATTCCTGGCTCGAGAAAAAAGAGTATCTCCAACACCATTGAGAGGTGGGGGCTCATCTTCAGATTGAAGGCCCGTCAAATCCATGTGGTTATCCCTTTCATTATAAAATGACTCACTATGTACCCAGTATAAAAAAACATGTATTAAAATTTATTGTAACTGACGATGATTTTTCAGGAAAATATTTTCAGAAAAAAAATTTATCATGCTATAAGAAAAAAATAATGCACCTTTTTTCGTATCGTTCTCGTTTGTGTAAAAAGAAAAAAATTTGATGGGAAAAAAAATATGTTTCTGTCAATCGCACAGGATGCGAAGAAAAGACTTTATAAACATTAATCTTATTGCAATGTGATACTCGTCACTGACACAGTGAGAGGGATGGCATACTATGTCACTGTATTGCTCTGTTTGTGGAGACGAACTCGAACCTGAGGAAGAAATGGAAGGTATCTGCGAAAGCTGTAAGCTTGCATCGAGCGGACAAACGACCACTGACGAAATAGAACCTTAGGAACCATGAAGAAAAATGAGAATTAAAATAGAAAAGAGAACCATATTGATCATAGAATGAAAAAGAAATAGGAGGACACCAAATGGCAATAGGATTTGTTCTGATAAACGTCGCCCCAGCACATGAACATGAGGTCTATAACAAACTATCAAAAATCCCACAAGTCGTCGAGCTGCACCCGTTGTTTGGAGAATATGATCTCATCGCAAAAATCGATGCAGCTGATTTCGAGGAGCTCGGAACCATCATCGTAAATAAGATTCGAGCGATCACCGGTGTGCTTGACACAAAGACATTAACTGGCCTGACGTTCTAAAAAAAAAATTTATTATGTGAAAAAAGGTAGATGAGATATTAAAAACAATTAATTTTGTTTTTCTTTGTTATTGTACAACATGGTGAGAAGGAAAGGACGCTTTTCTTATTATATATTATATGTACATTAGAGCAGACGAATAAGACAAATACTTTCATCCTCTCGCTCGTAGAAACATTCTTAATTGATATAAGGGTTTTATTGCACTGATGAAACGGCAGATCCGGATCCTTGGGATTGATGATGCTCCCTTTACCTTTCAGGAGAGATCTACGACGATTATTGGTGTGGTGATGCGGGGCGGGGAATATCTCGAATGCGTCTTACGAAACCAAGTAACTATCGATGGGAAAGATGCAACAGAAATCTGTACACAGATGATCAAAAAATCAAGACATCAACAACAACTCAAAGCAATAATGATAGACGGTGCCTGTCTTGGCGGATTCAACGTTGTTGATATTGACACTCTCTCACAATCGACACATATACCGGTAATGACCATCACACGGGACAAGCCAAATCAAAGAAAGATAAAAAATGCACTGCAAAAAAATTTCAAGGACTGGGAAGACCGATGGGAATTACTGCAAAAAGGACCATTGCATACAATCCCAACACATCATAACCCGATGTACATCAAATGCGCTGGGATATCCGTAGAGGAGGCAAAAGAAATAATAAATATCTCTACTATACGTGGTGTCATACCTGAGCCTGTCCGAGTAGCACATCTGATAGCTTCTGGTATCACCAGGGGTGAATCCTATGGCAAAGCGTAAAGCAGTGGTGAAGAAAGAGAAATGTTTGGCTTGTGGTGGTTGTATCTCGGTCTGCCCACAAGATGCTATCCTCATGATCTTCAGTAAAGCAGATGTTGATGATAAACTGTGTAACAGTTGTTCAATCTGTGTGAAAACCTGCCCGATCGGGGCAATCACCTGGGAGGGCGCATCACATGCATTATGATGCAGTCGTCATCGGAAGTGGACCTGCGGGGAGTGTGACCGCACGATATGCTGCTGAGTCAGGAGCAAAGGTCCTAATCATCGAGCGTCGTGCTGAGGTCGGTGTACCTGTCCTCTGCGGCGAGGGGATCAGTCAGAAGGTTGACCATTACAAGGTTCTTGAGGGGACACGCTGGATTGCGACTAAGATGCAGGGGGCACGTATCTTTTCTCCGAATGGGACCATGGTTACGTTGGCTGCGGAGTACGCGGGAAACGAGACCGGGTATGTCGTCTACCGAGACATCTTCGACCAGGAGCTGGCACGAGGGGCGGTGAAAAAAGGCGCGGAACTCATGCTGAACACACGTGCAGTAGGTTTGCTGAAAAAAAATGGAAAGATTACGGGAATTTCGGCACAGCAGTTCGATGAAACAATCGACATCGAGGCGGATGTTGTAGTTGGAGCTGATGGAGTCGAGTCTCGAGTTGGGAGATGGGCGGGGATTAAAACCACATTGAAACCCTATGACTTGGAGACCTGTGTCCAATATACCCTAGCCAATATCGATTGGGACAGCCCGTATTGTGATTTCTTCTTAGGAAAACATGTCGCCCCTGGTGGGTACGTCTGGGTGTTCCCGAAAGGAAAAGACGTCGCAAATGTCGGGATAGGGATCCTTGCAAGTCTCAGTGAAGCGGGAAAAGCAAAACAATACCTGGACAAGTTCATCGCTGCCCAACCAGCATTAAAAAAAGGGGAACCATTGCGGATCCTCACCGGGGCAGACCCGGTTGCCGAGCCGATCCAGTCCGTTACGGACAATATCCTCTTAGTCGGTGACGCGGCACGTCAGGTGGACCCGATCACAGGCGGTGGTCTAATGCATGCGATCGAGGCAGGACGGTACGCAGGAGAGACCATTAGAAAGGCGGTGGAGAAACAACAGTTCGACACCGAGTTGCTCTCCGAGTATGAGACGAGATGGAAGAAGGCGTTTGGGAAGAAACTACATCGGAACTATGTGGTAAAGGAAATCATGCTTGACATGGAGGATAAAACACTGGATATGCTTGCTGATTCTTTAAAGGATTATAAATTTGAGGAGTTCAGCACTATTAGCATCATTAAAGCATTGGTGACGAAACATCCATCGCTGCTGGTGAAACTGACCCCACTGATGAAACTAGCGAGGGCGTAAACGTGACCACAAATTGGGGATTGATATGTAACCCAGGCGTGAAACGAAGCATCACATTAGCAAAGGATGTCATGGAGTTTTTACAACAGCATGGTAATGTACTGGTGGAGGAAGCAATCGCATCGGAAATCCAACACAAAGGGTCTTCGTTCAAGGAGATTAACAGGGACGCGGATATCGTGGTGACCATCGGGGGCGATGGCACGATTCTTATGGCGATGAGTGAAATAGAAAAACCAGTGTTTGCGATCAACTCAGGGGGAATCGGGTTCCTTTCCGAGGTCGAATCTAAGTATGCATTTGAGGGGTTAAAGCAAGTCATCGCTGGAAAATATAACGTCGAAGAACGAGCGAAATTGAAAATCACCCTGGATGGGAAACGGCTACCTGATGCGACCAATGAGGTGACGATTCAGACAGCCCGCATAGCAAAAATACTGTATCTGAAATTATTTGTGGATGATGAGTTGATTGAGTCGATGGGGGCAGATGGCGTCATCATCGCGACACCGACAGGTTCGACGAGTTATTCGTTAAGCGTCGGTGGCCCAATCATGGACCCAACGGTAAATGCGATGATCATCGCACCGCTTGCTGCATTCAAGCTCTCTGCACGGCCCTGGATCATCCCGCTTGACCGGCAGGTAGGAGTACATCTGCTGCCGAAAAGCAAGGAGACGAACCTGGTGATCGACGGGAGATTTCTCACACCAATCACCCAGGAGAGTTCGATCAGTGTCACCGGATCGGAGAAGAAGGCACGGTTCATTCGGTTTGGGGAAAGTTTTTATCAGATGGTCCGTTTAAAACTGATGAGATAGACTATGGGATTTTTCCGACGAAAAACAACACCGTTACCACCTCGTTCTTGGAAGATAACTAGAAAATGCCTGGATCTGATTGTTGAGAGTTCAAAGTCGAATTACCCGCAGGAGTTCGGGGCGCTCCTGCGAGTTGACCGGGTCGATAAAAACAAAATTATCGAGGTGGTGCTCCTCCCAGGGACGATCTCAGGTGACTCCCATGCGATTTTCCATTTGCATATGCTTCCCATTGACTATAGTGTTGTTGGGACAGTACATTCTCATCCGTCATCCATTGCTCGTCCCTCTGATGCTGATTTAGATTTGTTTAGTCATTTTGGGAAAATCCATCTCATCGTTGGAGTGACCATGTATGGGAATATCTCATGGAAGGCATATGATTACACCGGTCGTGAAACATCAGTTGAGATTGTTTAAAAAAAGATATTTATATCCTTGGATGACTACCAGTCCGTAGAGAGATGGCAGATTTTCCTTTGAACATCGATGTTGTGGTGATAGCAGCTCTTGCGCCGATTCTAGGGGTTACAGTGTTCTGGTTTCTACAGTTGATCTTCATAGAAATTCAGAAACGATTGCTGTCACGGTTGCGTCATCATCATGAGGCGTTCTGTCGGTTCACCAATTATATTGGCATTTTTTTTCAGACTATTTGCCAAGCTCTTGGATACACTGTCACGAGAAGTGGGATTTCTTCATTCCAGGTTACAGTGAATTATGGGAAGGTTGAGCCGAAGAAAGAAAAAGAAGGGGTTTTTGAATGGATTGTTCGTTCGTTCCTCCTTTTTGGTCCTTTTTTTATCCCAGCGGGTCTTGTCCTCCTGGTCAGTTATGGTGTTATCGGGAGAGGATTTTCTTTCCCATCACTGGTTCACTACACGTTTGTCGAATCCTTGACTGGTTTTTGGGCAAGCCTGTCTACCTACGGAACCGAATTTGTAAGGTTCCTAATCAACATCGATTTGCTCAACCCGCTTCACGTCGGATTTGTGTTTGTGCTATTGTTTTTTGGGCTGGGGATTCGACCCAGTTATATAGGACAAGAACGAAAAGAAAAAATCGATATCCTCCATGATCTGATCCACATTAAAGATCATCTGCTGGAAAAACCGTTGTACCTCCTAGTGATCGTTCTGTTACTATATCTGTTCTATATCCTGTCGCTGTTTCTCAATCCAGCGGTGTACATCGGGTTGTTTGTCATTTTCGGTTGGATGTCGCTGACTGCGATCATCGCTATACTCCTCACATATCCTCTCCTGCTTCTGATATGGGCAACGGATGCCATTCAACCGCAGTGGAAAATAGTTCCTTTCATAACCATTCCTGTCTCTTACATCGGTTCTCGGGTGTTTTTCATATATTATCCGACAAATGAGTTGGAACGGGTTTCTCTTCTGGTGATGTTTCTCTCGACGATTCTTGTTACCATTGCTTTGATAAAATATAAGAGGACCAATAGATTTAAAACCGCTACAAAGATGAAGCATGTGAGGGTTGCGGATGGTAAAAAAGGAACTTCTAAAAAATGAGCAAGTGGAACGAATACTCTCGCCTCATCCTTTGTCGTTTATGAAGTTACAGACTCTTTGTATCTTTGTCATCGTATGGGGTATCGTCGTTTGGTGGTTAACAGAGTTCTCAGAATATGCAGGGATGTTCTCGGGAAATGCCTGGTACCCTCTTATCCTGTGGGGACTAGTCTTGTTACTGGTTGGTGTGATCGCCTCGCTTGTTGCGATCCAGTGGACGATTTTCTTTTTGTACCTTGGTGTCTTTCTGAGTGCGATCGGGCTTATTTTCTGGCAACATTGGCAAAATGATATTCCTCTGTTTATCTTCATTTATTCGATTGCGGTCTCGATTGTCGGTTTTTTGATTGTCGAGCTGTATCGTCGGTCACATAAGTATGTCATTACGAATCTGCGTATAATTTTCAAAGGCGGGATCTTCACGAAGCGGGAGCGGACGATCAGGTACGATAAGATCGCTGATATCGATGCCAAACAAGGGGTCCTGGGTCAGATCTTTGGTTTTGGGACGATCATCCCTGTGAGTCAGTCTGGTTTTGGGCTGGGGAGTGATAAGACCATGGCTGCTGGTGGTGTGGCGGTCGGGGGGACAAAAGCCCGGTTGTTTGGTTTCGCTGGTGGCGGAAAAGAGGTTCAAACGCCGATTGCCCGGAGTTATTATGAGCTGCATGGTGTGTATCCGTACAAGGATGTGAAACAACTTGTTGAGGATCTGGTTCAATCGCATGTCCCGACACAATATCAGCAGGAGCAGGTAGAGTTTCAGAAGCAGCAGGTAGATATTCAGACCCAAATGCGCGATCTCCTCCATAAACAGGTAAGTGATAAGCCTCGGAAAAAGATGGTGAGACAACCAGTCGAAGAAGAGGAAGAACCTGAGGAAGAGGAGGCCGTGGAGAGAGTACCCCGGAAAAAAATGGTTCCGCCCGAAGAGGGGTTTCAATCGGAGCAGGTGGACATCCAGCAGCAGATGAAGGATCTGTTGAAAAAACAAAAGACAGCTCGTGTGAACCCCCCTGAAGAAGAGGAAGTCGAAGAAGAGGAAGCTGAAGAAGAAACAGAGGAGAACGAGAAAGGAAAAGAGGGATCGTAACCAGGGGATATCTTTATTAAATAAATTTTTATTTATGGATGACTAATGGTACCGAAAAGAGTGTTTTTTACAAAAGGCGTCGGGAGGCATAAACATGAGCTGCAGTCTTTTGAGCTTGCGTTGCGTGATGCGGATATAGAGCAGTGTAACCTTGTGTATGTCTCAAGCATCATCCCGCCACATTGCACGATCATTCCGAAGGACCGTGGTGAGAAGGAGTTGAACGCCGGCGAGATCACCTATGTGGTGATGTCGAGGAATTCGACGAATGAGCCGAACCGGTTGATTGGTGCGGCGGTCGGTATCGCGGTCCCGAAGGACCGGTCACATTATGGGTATATCTCTGAGCATCATGCGTTTGGGACTACTGGAAAAAAACTAGAGGATTACACGGAGGACCTTGCGGCAACCATGCTTGCGACAACCCTTGGGTTAGAGTTCGACCCTGATAAAGCCTGGGATAAACGGAAACAGGAATACAAGATGAGTGGCCAAATCGTCCGGACCCAAAGTATCGCTCAGACAGCAGAGGGCGATAAGAACGGGTTGTGGACCACGGTGATTGCTGCCGCGGTGTTCATGGAAAACGACGGATAATACCGTAAACCTTTCTTTTTCTTATTTCTCCTTTTTAAACGAACGAGCGGTAGCGGGTTCTAGTCTATCTCTGAGACGATCAGGGCAAATTGCGGGATCCCGCCGAGTCTTTTTATGCCAAAATCAAAGTATTCAGGGATCCACCAGGATGACTTGTCAGGGAAAGGTGATGAGAAGTTCACAGCGTAGATATCGTAGGACACTACGTTTGCATCGTTATGATCAAGGGCGGTTGGTGTAGGGTTTGCCTCGTTTTGGAACGGGTCGCTGAGTGCAAGGGAGCCGTTCGGGTTTATCCCTGCGACGGCGACATAATGACCAAGAAACGTGTCAAAGAGAATCGCATCAGAATTATAGAGAAGGAGATTCAACATGACCCCGCAGTTGTTCTGTAAACGGTCTGCGATCAGTGAAAAGTCTGGTTTCCAGATTGCTTCTACGCGGTAATGATCTTGTAGCCCTGCGTCCTGTATCCATTGGTTTGCACCTTGTTCAAGGTGTTTCGCCCAGGTCCCCGCAGAGAGACGTAAGAGTGGATATTGACAGAAATTGGTGTTCGTATACCAGGCGAGTGATTCGATGAGTTCTTTGCCTCCGCGTCCGAGTCTCCATCGTGTCTCCATATCGTTGACGTTATTGAAATTATGATCATCAGTGCTAGGCCCAGGGGTTGGCGTTCCAGGGGCATTCAAATCACGCACCAAGGGATAGGAATCTACTCCATCACCCGGGAATCCATTGGGATCCTCGTGTTTTGAGTCAAACCACCAAAAAATATCAGCTAGACTTGATGGAGCACAGAAGTTCCAGAGACCTCCGATAAGTCGGTAGATGCCTTTGTGTGCTTTCCAGTTATCCTGTTTCTGATCGAAATCAGGCAGACCTTGCGGTGAATAGTTTGGATAGGCTGGAAGATAATACCATCCATCTTCTTTGTTAGCTACGGTTGATTGGGGCTGTGAAACCGAATCAACGAGAAAAACAGAACAACCTGA
>JGI20215J15232_1000047_pt1 | contig 44852 bp, 40 predicted proteins | sample WetSurMetagenome_2_FD_15232 | JGI IMG/M metagenome (IMG submission 15232) | reverse complement strand
ATTTACATTGCCGGAGTACTTTATAAAATGGGGACGCTGGTTTGGAACCTGACCCTGATCGGCGGATACATAAAACAAAATCCAATAACTAGTGAAGAGAATTGCAGGGTAGTAAGGATAAATGATAGCATACCGCCCTTTTCCTTCCTTAATTTTATTTTCCTGTCCGCAGATTATAAAAACATATCTGCAACTGATTTACAGCAAATCAAAGAACATGAGAAAGTGCATGTAAAACAATTTCATACAATTGATTTAATCCTTGTTGAGCTTTCGGCTGTTATGTTCTGGTTTAATCCATTTATTGTCTATTTAAAGGAGTCCTTACAGGAAATTCATGAATATATTGCTGATGAAAAAACAGCAGGTTCAGGCGGGAGCAAGAAGGAATATGCTGCATTGCTGTTGAGTCTGTCGTCAGAATTGAAGAGCCCTGCCGTATTAAACCTGACTGCTGGATTTACAGAGCCTCAAATTATCAGAAGACTTCAAGCGCTGATTAAAAGCAGGTCCGAGCCAATGGACAGATTACGGTTTTTAATCTTATTTCCTTTGACTGCAGTCATGTTGCTATCATTCTCATATGTAAAAACTCCTGACAATAGGATCAGCGAAACAATTGGAAATGCAAAAACCATCAGCACACAACAGAGGATCGGCAGGATATCCTGGTCGGGAAACACTGTTTACTCATCTTCGGTCCTGAATAAAGCCTTAGGTGTCAAATCAGGGGAAAAGTATGACAAGGAAGATGTTTTATACCGTCTGGGCGACAAGGTTGCGTCCCTTTATCTCGACAATGGGTATGTTTTTCACAAATGCGATCTGAGCACAAAAATACGTAACGGCAGGGTTGACCTGAACATCTTTGTAACAGAGGGGGAAAAAGCGACCGTTGGGGAAATCACTGTAAAAGGAAATACTACGGTTCCGGTTAATGAGATCCTTAAAAACATCACATTTAAATCCGGTGACTTTTTCAGTAAAGAAAAAATTATCAGCTCAATCAAATCGCTTGCAGCGATGGGTAAGTTTGATCCTGAGAAAATTAACCCTCAATTGACTCCATCCATGAAAAGTCCTGACCAGGAATTTGCTGTCATTGATATACTTTTCGGGGTAACAGAAATAAAAAAATAGTACTGCTATGGAAGAATTAACGAAAGCTGAAGAAAGGGTAATGATGATTTTCTGGCAGATTAGAAAAGCATTTGTCAAAGATATAATAGCACAGATTCATGAAGATCCGAAACCACCTTATACCACTATTTCATCAGTAGTACGGATACTGGCAAACAAAGGATATTTAAAATACAAGGTTTATGGCAAAACCTACGAATATTATCCTGCAATTACCCGGTTTGCTTATACAAAGTATAAATTAAACCGGATACTTACCGGACATTTTGATAACTCTCCATCTGAACTGGTATCATTTCTGGTCAAAGAGGAAAAGCTGAATGATGAAGAGATACAAAAAATCAAAGACATCATCAACAAGATCAAGTAGCTTACACAGTGAAACCGCGGATACCGATTCTGCCTCACCGGTCTGAATTGGGAGATTCTTCGCTACGCTCAGAATAACAAGGTTATATAATGGTTTTGTAGGGAGGATATGTTTAGCCGCATTGCGGCCAAACATATCCTCCCTCCTCCCCTTGACTCATTTAAATAATTGTCATTTTGATTGCGACGGAGTGAAGCGAAGAATCTCATAACAGACCTGTAGATATTTATTCGGATATGCTAAATTTAAATAAAAGCAAGAGATGAAATACATTCTGATTGTTGCCCTGGTAATTCCCCTGTCAATTTCATGTAAAAGGCAGGAACCTCCGACAAAAGTCAAGGATGATCTGACAACATTCCTGACGATGGATCCTGTCATCCAGACTTCATTTGACTATTATTCAAATAGAGTAAAGGACACGTTCAGGATCTTTGTCTGTCTGCCAAAAAACTATAAAGAGAGCAAAGATACTTATCCTGCCGTCTATGTTTTGGATGCCAATGTCGCTTTTGATATGATCTCGGCATTGATGAAATTGCTGAGCAATGGGTTGGATTGCAAGCAGGCGATTTATGTCGGAGTTGGATATAAGGACTTTATACTGATGGATTCATTGAGGGGCAGGGATTACTCGTATCCGCAAAAAGACGGAATCCCGGAAAGCGGCGGCGGAAATCTATTTACTGAATTTCTCAGTGATGAGTTGATCCCGTATATCGACTCTGCCTACAGGACAAAATTCGGTGAGAATACGCTGATCGGTCATTCATTGGGCGGTTACTATGCATTTTATAATATGCTTTCGAGTGCTGCTGACGGTAAACCCATGTTCAAAAATTACATTGCCGGCAGCCCGTTCGTAATTAATGACAAATACCTTGTCGACCTGGAGCAAACGCTTTCGGTTAAAACAGATTCACTTCCTGTCAGGCTTTTCATGTGCTCGGGAACAAGAGGTGATGTTGACAGTATGCTAAAAGTGTTCACGGGGATATTCAGGAAAAGGAACTACAAAGGTTTTGAATTTGAATCAATTGAGCTGAAAGACTTTGATCATATGGATGTCATGTTCCCTACATGGTCGAAAGGATTGAGATATATTCTTACGAATGAAAAATAACCTTCAGCTGCCTCAGAAAATAAAATTGAATGACTTCCCGAATTGCGTGACTATCCCTGAACAGGTTTGATATATGATCTCCCGCTTTTACCAGGTAGTGATTGCATGTTTTTTTATAGCTATTATTCCACAGTGCAAAAGGAGACATGTAAATGCTGTAAAAGACATTGACGGGAATACCTATAAAACCGTCCTGATTGGTAATTTCTGGTGGATGACCGGGAATTTAAGATCTACCAGGCTAAATGACGGTTCAATTATCCCATGTATCAGCGATCAGTCGGCCTGGCTAAGATCAGGCTCTTTTGCATATTGTTATTATAAAAATAACACAGCATACTTCGATACTTTGGGATTTCTTTACAACTGGTATGCTGTCAACTCGGGAAAGCTTTGTCCGGCCGGATGGCGCGTACCGGCAGATAATGAATGGAAGCTGCTGGAAGGCTATGCAGATACCAGGTACGGACCGGAAGATCCGGTTTGGGACAAAATGGGCCTTAGAGGTTTTGACGCTGGCCAAAGGCTCAGGTCAGCCAGGGGTTGGAGAAAAGGAATAACCGGTACAGATGATCTGGGATTCTCCGCTCTTCCCGGAGGAGAACGGCTAACCCGGTTTTTCGCCGGCGGCAGCAGCGGTTTCTGGTGGACTTCTACTGAAGCAAGTCCCTCGAGTGCTTACTATCGGAATCTGATCTATTCTTACGAACTGGTGGCCCGGGATACTCATCCGAAGAGAATGGGATTTTCGGTCCGGTGCATAAAAGATAAGTAACGAACCCTTACATGTAAGCTTCATAGTATAACAGACCGTCAGTGTGTCTGAACAATTCCGTCCTGTAAACTGTCAAATTATTAAACATAACAGCATGGCAAGGCTGATTGCAGCAATCAATCTGACGATTGACGGGTTTTGCGACCATACCGCAGTAACCGCAGGTGACGAATTGCTCCGGCACTACAGCGAACTGTTAAGCCAGGCAGGCGCAATCCTGTACGGGAGGATAACATACCAGCTGATGGAAAGTTACTGGCCGGCAGTTGCGATGAACCCAGCCGGCAACAAGCCGGAGGATGAATTCGCCGAAGTAATTCAGCATATTCCCAAAATAGTTTTTTCCCGCACCCTGACCAGTGTCGGATGGGAAAATGCCAGGCTGGCAAAGGGAGGCCTTGAAGAGGAAGTAATACGGCTCATGCAGCAGCCAGACAGAGACATTTTAGCCGGAAGCCGGAGTTTGATCGCGGCCCTGACCGAGCTCAATTTAATAGATGAGTACCAGCTATGTGTTCACCCGGTTATCGCAGGAGGCGGTTTGCCATTATTTAAGGATGTAAAAAACAGGGCTACCTTTAAGCTCCTGAAAACAAAGACCTTTGGCTCAGGCGCAATAGTGCTTTACTATGAGCCGGCAAAAAAATGACCTGGCCCGGATTTTCCGCGTGACTGTATAATTTATTTAGCCCTCCACGTGTCAGTTATTATTCCATAACTATCACTTATTTCCTGCCTGACAATTTACCTTGAGTCACCGTCCCGGTGACCAGTTATCATGTTCCTGTGATATCCACAATTACCGGCTTCAGGGCGAGGCCGGATGAGTCAGTGTGAAACTTATTATAAAATAGACTATATGAAAACAATAACAATTTTAGCACTCTCCCTGATTTGCACCGGAATTTCAGCCCAGACACCGGATCCCGGAATGGTCCTCATACCTGCAGGAGATTTTACGATGGGCAGGAATACCAGTAATCCAACGGATTGGCAGCCCGAACACCAGGTTTCGATCGACTCATTTTTCATGGATAAATATGAAGTCACCAATAAACAGTACTATGAGTTTTGCATGAAGACAGGCAACCCATTACCTGAATTCTGGGGTTCTTCTGAAATAAAATGCAGCCTGGATTATCCTGATCATCCTGTTGTGGGCATCAGTTCCATTGATGCCATGAGATATGCAAAATGGGCCGGCAAAAGGCTGCCGACCGAAGCGGAATGGGAATATGCAGCAAGGGGCGGACTTCATGATAAGAGCTTCCCATTGGGTGACCAGATCGATTCAACCATGGTAAACTACGGGAAGAAATACAGGACCACCCTAAAGGTCGGAACATTCCAGCCAAACGGCTATGGCCTGTTTGACATGTCCGGCAATGTTTGGGAATGGACCTCTGATTATTACGGTGAAAACTACTATGCAAGTTCCCCCGGTAAGGATCCGCGGGGACCCGACCATGGCCGGTTCAGGGTCATACGGGGCGGCAGCTGGCACTCGGGAGGCATGTGTCAGCAAACATACTACAGGAATGGACTGCCTGTCAGCTGGGTGGATTTTGCGGTCGGGTTCAGATGTGTAAAAGATGCCAGGTAAGCATTGTAAAAAACGAAAAACAAGAAATTACACGGAGTGACACAGAGACAAATGGTCACGTTCTCTGTGTACCTTTGTGTCTCCTCCGTGATCTCCGTGTAACAAAAAAAGAGAGACCTCTTGTCTCTCTCTTGAGCGGGAAACGAGACTCGAACTCGCGACCCTTAGCTTGGGAAGTGCTCCCTTGAGTTCTCACCCTCCTTCCATTGGTATATAGTTATTTCATTGTTGTATTAACTATCAGTCTATTAGCTGGAGTTAAATCTAATTGTGTCTTTGATGTTTTAATCCCTTATAATACATTTATGGTGCAAATTTTGATGCAAAAATTTACAGATACCCGACATAGCAATTACACAACCTACAGCAAATCTATTCCCTGACACACATTTAAAATTGCAAAGAACGGGCAAACATCCAGTCAAATTAATAGTCTACTATCTTGGCACAAAGAAGAGACATGGCTTTTGGACCTGAAGAGCGCACTCCTTGTTAAGGCTTGTAATTATGATCTCTGTTCCCGCTATTTTTGTATAAATACATCCGCACGGCTGCCATCCATGGCACATTGATAATGTAACGTCTCTACAATCCTGGCGCTNCCGCCATCGGCATTCATTATCCAGACTGGCCTTTTGTCGCCTGCTTTAGCATCATAAGTCTGCTTCATCTTTTTTACATCTCTCCAGTAGGCTTCATCCGTAACCCTGAAGGTGATGAATTTCCCGTCCGGAGAATATGATGGTGAACTGCTGATTTGTTTTAAACTGGTCAGTTGTTTCAGGTCTGATCCGTCGGAATTACATGAAAAGATCTCTGCAATGTCGCCTACCTGCATGGAAAAAGCAATTTCTCTGCCATCAGACGACCAGACAGGTGCTACGCCGCCAATCTCAGATTCTTCAGGAATTATCTGCCTACGGTTTTTGCCATCCGAGTCCATAATCCAGACTCCCCAGTCTTTCTTTCCTCTCTGTGTGAAAACAATCATCTTCCCATCCGGTGAAATATTTGCATCCCGCCCTTCAGCTACCTCTTCCTGCCCGGTTCCGTCTGGTTTCACCCGCAATATCTTTGATGTGCTGCCCTCGTTGAAATAAATCCACCTGCTATCAGCTGTAAATGAACCCCAGTAAGCCACCGATCCTTCAGGCAGACTGGTTATTTTTCTAAGATGTGATCCATCAGTATCAGATATATAATAGTTATAGGTTTTACCATCCTCGCGGTTTGAAGTGAAAATAACCTGCTTTCCATTGGGGTGCCATGCAGGATATCGCTCTTCGGATGAAGGTGATTTGGTTATATTGAATGCATCTCCGGTAACCGGATTGACGGAGAATATTTCGGTATCACCTGTACGGACACAAGTTATCAGGATTTGTGACTTTTCAGTCTGGGCGAACAGTTGTGCTGCTGATAAGAGCAGAATAAACATTGTCGGAATTTTCATAGCATTATCATTTTATGTCAGGGCAGAATAATTTTCTTCAATAATCATCCTGTACACGTGCACTTATTGCTTGCCTGGCGTCAATTGATAAAAGATTACCTCTGAAAAGCTGTGCCGGCAGGGATATTAATTTTGTAATCATGTTATTGCAATTATTTGATTTTTAACATTATCCGGTTCAAATACCTTCCTCCAGTCATCTTTTATAAACTCCTTCAGGCCACTCTGGAGGGCTTTGTTCGCGGCATCGGAGAAAACGGCTCCTGGTAACTCATTGAACAGGACCGCCATCTGGATCCTCAGATGACCGAGCAGGAAATCTCTTGCTGCTTCGGCCGGGACACCTCTCTTAATTACCTCATTTAGTCCCTCCCTGATAACGAACACACAGGTTGATGCCAGAGTTTCCACTAGAGCAGGTTCAAGCAAACCCATCTGTTCGACTGAAATCCTGTGAGAACGCCAGACAGGAGAATAGAATGTAGAGGCAAGTTTCTCCCCCATGTTATAATCATCATCATTTCCTTTCATAAGGGCACATACAATTGCCTGTTTGGCAGCAACGCCTCCAAAATGGTCCTTCATTTTTTCAGGGTCGGCTTCCCAGTTGAAGATTGAGGGGTGCGCGGGGTGGGTTATAAAATATGCAATGTCTTTTCTTTCGTAAAGCTTGCCGGCCAGAGCTGCTGCAGGATCAAGAGTCACAGCAAGTGAACCTGCTTTCATCCTGGGTACATATTCGCTTGTTACTGCTTCCAGAGCGATATCGGGGACTGCAAATATTACTGCATCGGCTTCAGGAACAACTTTTACGGCATCAGTAACTCCGATTCCGGTTTTGCTAAGTTTCTCAATGCCTGCAGGATTATTCTCTGCATAACTTACATCATAATCAGATCTTACCAGGTTATGTGATAGTCGCATCCCCATTTTGCCACCTGCTCCGATTAATGTTACTTTATATTTCATTGTTTGTTTTTTTGAGTTTATTTAGCGTTAAATTCAATCTATTTTCCAAATTCATCAATGTCAATAACTTTGTTTTTGTATGCCGATTCATAGGCAGCCCAAACCAGTCTGACGGTTTCAAAATTATCATCACCGGTTGTTTCGGCCTTTGATTTTCCAAGAAGATCATGTAGTATATCGTTATTGCATGCTACAATGCTCGGCGGTTCAGGTTCAAGGCGTTCAGTCTGCCATTTGTACTTCTTCATTGTCATTTTCTCATAAGTTGTCTTATTTCCGACTGTGATTGCGAAATTGTAATCGGCATCAAGCCTCAGACTTCCCTTATCACCTTCAATGATAAGCAGGAGCTGAGGAAAAATTTCTTTTTCCAGAGGAGAGCTGAATGATATCTGTTGTACGCAAATCATACCATTCTTCATTCTCAGTATTGATGTTGCCACATCCTCTCCCTTGATTGTCGGATTTACAGTTTGAACCTGGGCATAAATTGTTGCAGCCTCTCCAAAGAGGTAGCGGAGTACATCGAACTGGTGTGAACCCTGGTCGGTAAGTGCGAATTGTTTAAGTGTTGCAAGGAATGGCTGTGTCTCGAACAACGGGAATGCTGTATTCCATAAAGAATTGCAGCGGAAAGGTTTACCTATTAAACCTGAATCCAGGATTTCTTTGGCTCTTCTGATCTGTGGCTGCCACCTGTAATTCTCATGAATATAGAATTTGACGCCTGCATCACGAGTAACCTGCATCATTTTTTTCGCTGCCGGCAAGGAGGGAGCCATTGGCTTCTGACAGATTACATGTTTTCCGAATTTTGCAGCCAGTTCAACAAAACCTGCATGAGTGTCGACGTCGGTGATAATATCGATGAAATCTATTCTTTCATTTCTCATCAGTGCTTCAGGATCGTCATATGTATGCAAAATACTGAACCTCATCGCAAGGTCATCAGCCTTTGATTTTGTGCGATTGTAGAGAGCTACACATTCTGTGCCATCAAGTTCCTGCCAACCTCCAAGCTGGAACTGCGACCAGAAACCGCATCCGAATATAGCAAACCTGATTTTTTCCATATTTCATATTGATTTTCTGTTAGTTGGTTTTTACGAAGGCAGAAGTGATTTAAGGTATTTCAGGCTTTCAGCAGCCCAATCATTTTCCTTCGCTATAGTCTCTTCAATATGTGGCAATGGAGGTGTCCAGAGCTCAAGTATGGCGCTCCTGCAAATTCCATATATTGAGAGGTTGTCGATGAGCCAACGAATGTCCAGCATTCCCTTCCCGGCCGGTCTGCCTTCAACATTAAACCCCATTTTATGGATCAGGCGTGAGATTTGATAATCCTTTACATGCAGGTTTATAGTGCATGGCAGCAGAAGTGAACAAACCTGTTCAAATCCCTCACCTGCGCCTATTGAGTTTACTGTATCGAGGCAGATACCGGCAGTTTCAATGCCAACGGCCTCAATTATCTCCCTGAATTCCCTTGCTTTGAGGCGGTCGTGATTTTCGATCGCCAATTTAATTCGTCTCGACCTGAATTCCAGGGAAAGATCTCTTATTATAGAAATAATTTCATTGACTGAAGGCTCAAACCCAGGAGAGTCAATTACCATTCTCAGGATCGGGGACCCCATTTTCTCAGCAGTGTTCAGGCATTTTATCGTGTGTTCTGCCATTAAGCCCCGACCTCCCATTTCAAGGGAGATGCCTTTATCCGAAGCGTATCTGCAAATAAGTTCAATTTCTGAACAGGCCAAGTTTTCGAGCGGCAGATTGTCTGCGACCTGGATCAGGTCAATTTCATTCTCCGCTGCTTTATCAATAAGATCATATATCGTAAGCGGTTTAACAGGCACAGAGCCAGGAACGCCTACTGCCCAGGTATATGTGTATGAACTTAGTCCTGCTTTCATATCGCGGTGCCCATGAACTGATTTTAAAGTTTTCCCGGAGGAGGGAAATTTCTTGAAGAATCATCAAGCACAAGTATCCAGTCGAGGTTTTCACCATGGTTTGGCGGAATAAATGATCTTGCTCCTGTATTCGGAAATGTTCCAATAAGTGTTGATTCTCCGTTCCTCGGGTTGAACCACCAGGCTGTAACTTCACGGCCTTTAATCACATCCATTCTCACAGTGAATCTTCTTCCTATAGGCGCGTATACCATTGCATAAGATCCTTCGCTGTCTCGTGTTGCAACAAATCTGTATGCGCCGGAGCCTGGCACTGCTGTTGTGACAATGTCGGGCACAATAACTGAATTATCAGGTATCCTTGTCAGAAAAGGTCGCGATTCCATCAGTTTCCTGCCATAGGTCATCTGGGCAGCGCCGGGCTGGTCTATTGCTTCATACCATGGCATGAGCGGACGGTTGATCGGATCCCTGCCGGGAGCATACATCTGCCATACGGAATGATGTCCGTAGGTGTGGCCGCAGGCCCCGCTGAAAAGATCCCAGTAAAGTGGTTTTCTAACATCACAGGCAATTGAATGACCGTTTGCTTCGGGATTGAAGTTTATAGGATGATCCTCATAAATTGGTTCTGCGTCAATTACCGGTTTCGGCGACTGAATCATATAATCTTCGAAAGTCTGGAAATACCTTTCCGTAAAGCTTGGGCTGTGGCCGTTCTGGCGCATATTAAAATCAAGCCATTTTTCATTGTGAAGGTATTGTGATGAACCCTCACCTCCGGCAGGATGGAAGCTTATAAGATGCGCTCCTCTGTCACCTTCCCTCAGTCCTTCAGCCATTGCTTCGATGATCTGGAAATGAAGCACTTTTTCAATGGGACGGTCACCGCCGAGTATCCAGATTATGTTTGAATTGTTCCTGTATCTGTTCCCGAGAAACCTTCCGTATGATCTGGCATTTTCTGGTGTGAAAATCTGAGGTCCGGTGCCCCACTTCCTGTTCCATTTGTCTCCCCAGGTTGGAAGCATGCCTATAAAGATCCCTTTTTCGGCAGCCTTTTTTACAACCCAGTCAACATGCTGGAAATAAGCTTCGTTTGGAGTCAGAGGGTCGTTTCCGACGAGAGGCACGTTTCCTTCTTCATTGGGTGTATTCAATCCATCGAGCTCCGCCAGAATAACAGCCTGTATGACTGTGAATCCTTTGGCACGGCGGTTTTCAAGATATATTTCAGATTCTTCCCTTGTGAGCCTGTGAAAGAGTTCCCATCCCGTATCGCCAAGATAAAAGAACGGAGTCCCATCCTCAAATACAATAAAATGATTATTTGATGATACTTTAAGCTTTCCGTGCGACAGGTTAACCGAGGGACCGTTCCAGGCTCCGGTCTGAGCCTTAATAATTGAAAATGATACCAGAAGGATAAAAATGATTAAAGCTGATTTTTTCATATGTTGACTTTTTATAGTCTCGACATTACTATGAGGACGAGTCCGATAAGGTAGAAGAGGAACATCAGCGCCAGCAGAAGGCTTGTTCCTTTAGGTGCATCTTTGAATTCCTTCCAGACAAATATTCCCCAGAGGGCTGCGACAACCGGTGCAGCGTTGCTAAGGCCGTATGAAATCGCCGGGCTGGCAGCGCCTGCAGCCATGAAGCTTACAGAGTTCCCAAGGCACCATATCGCCCCTCCCAGCATACCCAGTAAGTGTGCTTTCATGGAGCCTTCCTTCCATTGGGAAATTTTAACAGGATCCCCTTCAACCGGCCTTGACATGAATATCGGATTCACAATAATAGTACTGATAAGAGCTCCTATTGAAAACATGAAAACAGCGGTATAGGAGCTGATCTTTCCTGCTTCAGCGGGAGAGAAGTCGGTGGCAAGAGTTTTTGCCACGAACCTGTAAAAAAAAGCAATGCATACTCCTGCCAGGAAGGCAAGGGCTATTCCCTTGAATGTTGGTTTTTTCCTTGAAGCTGCAAGTTTGCGGTATGATTGCATGCTTAAAAGTATAGCAAGAATTATTACTGCAGTACCCATAAAAAGCAGGAGAGGATTCCCCTCAGGTCTGCCTATGTAATTGATTATTATTCCAAGTGTCCATCCTATACCTCCACCTATCGGAAAAGCAACAGACATCCCTGCAACCGAAATTGAAGCGACAAGCAGCAGAGTGCCTATATTCCATATAAAACCTCCAATGGCTGCAGACAAAAGGTTCCCGGCGTCAGCCTGGATGATATCCGGGATGAAGCTTCGGCCCTGATGCCCAAGACTTCCGAATGTAAAGGTCATTAATAGAGCAAAAAAGAATATTCCGGCAGAATAGTCCCAGTAAAAGAGTTCAAATCTCCATTGCTCACCAATAAGATTACGCGTATTCTGCCATGAGCCCCAGCAGATCATTGCCAGCACACAAAGTAATACTGCGTAGGAATAATTCTGAACAAGTATCATATCAGTTTGTTTTGAGAAGTAACCAAAAATAGCTTTATATTTCAACGCCAGAGCCGGGCTTCAATAAATTTTAGCGAAAATGGTTCCATACTTAAAGTCTTGGTACAGCTTAAGGTATACTCTTTCTCAGCTCCTGTCCATTTACTGTTCCATGCAGCTTCAGAGTAGTTTTCAAGTGACAGGGTTCTTATTCTTAACAGTCCTGTGCAGCCAGAAATAGTTACGTCACGTTTTTCAGCCGTATAATTAAACATCATCAGCATTAGCTTCCGGCCATCGGAAAGAGTCAGGCATTCAGCGGAATGGCTGTCTGAGCTTAGGGTTCTCAGGAGTTTCAGTTTTTTGTTAAGGAGCAGGAACCTGAAAACAAAAAACACAGGGAACACCATTCCCCCTGACACCGGAAATTCCGACGGCCATCTTGAATCATATTCACCCTGTAAAATACCTCTTTCGCCGGCAGCTTCGAAATAGGTTACTCCAGACACTTCTGATTCCAGAAGATTTTTCAGACTACCGGCAGTCCAGCAGGCACCGAAAAGCGAAAGCAACCTGATGTCAACCTGCGGGGGGAATTCAATACCAGAAAATGGAATTTCGTAAAACTCCCGGTTTGGATTAAACCGCCTCTGGATCGTTACCGGTGAGATCCATACACCTTTATCGTCTGCAATACCGGTTGCTGATGCTGCAGTAGCAGCTTGGCCGGAGAGATTCTCGACGAGTGTAAGATTATCCGATGAATGTTCCTGCGGGTGCACCGAATAGCAGATCATGTCGTTCCCACGGTTACCAGGATGCACCCTGTTTATCTCCACAAAGCTGGCATTGGTACCGATACCGATCCTGGCACCGGGACAAAGCTCCCTCATACCAGGGATCACGAGCTCTGATAGCCACCCGGGTGTTACAGCCTCATTTTTATGAAATATCAGTATGACCGCGATCTCATTCTTCCGTCCCGAGAGCCAGTCCCTCAATGTCAGGAGCTGTACCCTTGCGTTGTTATCAAAAAAAATCACCAGTTCCAGTGGTAGGATGAGCCTTTCCGCTTCATTAAACAAGGTATCTGCCCTCGACTGCCAGTGGGGTGAATCAGGAAATATTTCTACCCTGTAATGATCGAACTGGATACTTCGGAGAACCTTTATCTCTCCATCGGTCAGCGGCTGAGGTCTTGTCGATGATGAGATACCAACAGGTGGCATCTTTTTCCCATTTTCAGGTTCGATAGTGATTATGATTCTTTTTAAATTCTTCGAATCCCTAAGTGAGATATTCTCTCCTTTAAGAATAATCTTCTGAGCTATAACACTTCCCTTTTCGATCCTTGTAGGGAAAGGAATGGAGAGAGGGCCGGAATAAGTTTTAAAGGAGGTGTCGGTCCAGTTTCTTTGATCCTCCGTTTCGAAGATATCCCCCTGGAAGTCTGCGGTATAGATATCACCGCCAGTCTGCCAACTCATGCTCCTGATATTCATGAAGGGCTGGTGCGGGCTGATCATTTCAGGAAACACAGTACCTTCTGCAGTGCCGTCAGTATGTATGATGGAACATGGCTTCCCAGCATAATGGTCTGACGGGTGAAGGAGACAGAATCCTATCCGGTTTTTCATAAATGAACTCAATGCCTCCCCTTCAAATGAGAATATTACTGTGTTGTCATTTTTTCCTTCAATTGAGAAAAATGCCCTGAAATGAATCTCTCCACTTTGGTATTCAGCTTTGTAAGTTATTATGAATTCATTGCCGTTTACATTAAGGTTTTCATCGGAGATTTCAGGTACGATTGTAAGCCAGTCCATGTTTCGGAGAGCAAAATAGATCATCCTTAATACCTCAGTTCTGCCATTGGATATATACCTAAGACTGCCTTTGTCGTAAAACATCGAAAGATTACCTGCCGTCAGCCTGACTCTCTTGTCGGCTGAATCGCTGCCGCCGTGAAGCATGAGCTCATGAGTGAGCCAGTGTTGATTTATTCCTGATGGATCCATATTTGAAAGGCCGGACAAAGACAATAAGACTCAGATTTTCCAGGATAGTTGAACCTTTAAGTGCTTTTATTACAATCATCCAAGCTGTATAGACCTCCAAGGTTCGATGGGCAGTAAGTTAAAGCAAATCATATCTTAGCCTGAGATAAAGGTCGATATTCCGTTCAATCTGGTTATCTTTCCCGTAAAGTTAAGATAGGCTGTCAGAGGAACCAAATCCTGGTGAAAAAAAAGAGGGTGCCCTTTTGAGACACCCTCTTTTGGTGAATTAAACTCCTGATTGCGTGAAAGACAAATTTGACACTATTATTTGTCGTTTAATGGTACAGTGAATGATTTGACCGATCTTTAAGTATTCCGGAAAGGGCAACTGAAAGTATGTACCCGAATTTTGATTTTTTATTAGCAATTCCCGATACTTATAAAAAACTAAATTCCAATCTGTAAAAGAAAATTCAATTCCTGTTTTTACTTGATAATGAATGGACCTTCATATTCAATTTTCCCACACCACTTACAACTGCGGCTTATGTAATAAGGCACCCCTTGTACCCTAACACCCCTCCCGGGAGAATATATCCATTCATGTTTTACAACACTTTGCTTCCTGTAATTTGTTATTTCAGCATAGCACTTTTTGCACACTCCGCACGGACTCCAGACATGTTCTGTTTCCGGAACCTGTTTCTTTGCCAACCCACACTTGCTACAAATACAACCCATCCAGACGTGATTGATATCATTGACATCTCTGCGTTTATTGCAAATTTTGCATTTGCAGCCTTCCCAAACATGAAGTTCATCAGGAACAACTCTGGTTTTGTTGCAGTTAACACAACGAGGGTTGCAGTCTCTCCATGTGTGCAGTCCAAATAAACATCGCAATGATTTCATTATCAAGAATTACTCAAATTTCAGGATCTTTGGATCAACAGATGGTTTTTCAATTGTCCCCGAAACAGATATACCAGCGATCAGTATTTACGAAAATCATTTAAACAATGATATCAATATTAGTATTATTCCAATTATGGCACCCAGAATTGAAGCACGATCGCCATTATCACAATTAAAAATTTTATCAATTAAAATACTGAAAATTAAGAAAATAAAACCGACTATTAGCAGTGGTCTGCTAATTATATATGATGGAGCGACGATAAAAAGGTGTTTAAAGCGATAAATGATTTGACTCCAGGTAGAATATATAAAGTAAGGAGGAACTACTTACAGTGTTTTAGCTGGTAAAATAATCAACCTAAACAACTGAAAAAGGATTTGCTTCACCGTAGGCTTACCATGTAAACATGTCGTCAGTCCTTCATAAATAAAAATGCCGCATTACCATGCGGCTTTGTTTGAGCGGGAAACGAGACTCGAACTCGCGACCCTTAGCTTGGGAAGCTAATGCTCTACCAACTGAGCTATTCCCGCATACTCTGAATAAGTCTTAATCAGCTTTATTTAATAATTAAGGACAAATTCAGTATGCGGCAAAAATACAAAATAGTTTTTTGTATGCAAATACCATGTTGATGAGCATGGCAAATTATTTTATCAAGGGAATCCGGTTACCCGGGGAACCTCCCGCTCAGCTGCCTTTCGACCATCCAGCCGGGATACTCGGGATTTAGGCTGCTGATATCATCGAGTCTCCGCTTATCATCCTCTGATAGTGTCAGCTCGGTACTGGCAATGTCGTCGAGAAGCTGCTCCCTGGTCTTTACCCCGATGATCACGCTGGTAACTCCCGGCCGTTCCCTGAGCCAGGAGAGTGCGACCCTGGCAGGCGATGCGCTGTAGTTGCTTCCGGTCCTTGCCATTTCCTCAATGATATCATAAGCCTTATCCTTATTGAGCGGCGGGAAATCAAAATTGTCCCTCCTGCTCTCCCCCGCTACAGCATTTTCCCTTGTAAACTTTCCCGAAAGAAATCCGCCGGCAAGCGGGCTCCAGGGGATTATGCTCATCCCTTCGCTGAGTGCCATAGGCACTATCTCCCTTTCAATATCGCGGCTTGCTATGGTGTAGTAGTTCTGGGTAGCAACGAACCGAAAGCCGCCCGTTCTCTCCGCAACTGCATTGGCTTTTACGACCATCCATGCCGGGTGATTGCTGACACCCGGATACCTGATCTTGCCGCTCCTCACAAGGTCCTCCATTGCCCTCATCGTCTCCTCGAGCGGGGTGAGAGGGTCAACCCCGTGCAGATAGAGCATATCGATGTGCGAGATGCCCATCCTCATCAGGCTCTCATTCACCGAATCAAGGATGTGTAGCCTGGAGAGCCCAACCTGGTTCACCCCCTCTCCCATTCTCAGCCTTACCTTGGTTGCAATGAACAGGTTCTGCCTTGGCAATCCGAGCTCACGGATTGCATTGCCAAGTAGTTGCTCGGCCAGGCCCTCCGAATAAGCGTTTGCCGTATCAATGAAATTAATGCCATGCTCATAGGCTATCCTCACAATCTGGTTGACCTCCTCCTGGTTCAGGTGCCCTATCGCGGTCCAGTATCCTCTTCCTCCAAAAGTCATTGTACCAAGACAAAGCTCCGATAAGAGCACACCGGTATTTCCCAATGAATTATACTTCATATTCCTGCATTTTTTATTGGGCTACTTTGACGGCGGGTCCGGCATATCCTTTACCGGGACCTTCCAGGTGCCGGGTACCGGGACACTCACCCCCTTTGTGTTGCCATGCGAAAGGTTATCGGCCCCAAAGTAATAGAGCGGCCACCCCTTGTAAGTCATCTGGCTCCTGCCGAACACGGTAATGGTGCCGAACAGGGATTTGTCGAGATCAGATGGGACACTCATCACCGGTGATTCATAGATCGGCCACAGACCGTTATTGGAAAAATCGGATTTTGTGAAATCGTTCTTATTCACGCTGTCCTTTGAAAATGTGTAGAGCGTATTCCCCTTTGCATCAGTGAAGAAGAGCGTTTTCCCTGTTCCGGGAGTGTAATCTCCCTTGTAATCCATACCGTCATTTCCCACCAGCTGGGCATCGCTGAGCATGACCGAATAATCGGGCTTAGCAGCAAACCAGACCCCGCCGTAACCGTCACCATTGGTCTCTCCCGAAGGTTCCCTGGTATTCTGCCCACCATAGCCTGAACCCGGTGCAAAGTAGTAAAGGGGCCAGGTCTTGTACCGCAGCTGGACGACTCCGTTTACCCTTACAGTGTCGAAATCACTTATGTCGAGACCGGGACCCAGCCTGGCTGACGTGAGATCAGGAACATAAAACGCCGGCCACATGTCAAGGCATGCGCCGGTGCAGCTAGTCCTTCCGTTGAAGTCGTTAGCGGTGGAGTAGAGCGCATAACCGTCCTTATCGACTAGGTATTGGCCAAGAGTTGCACTTGTCGCAAGGGAAATGTCGTATGCTGATCCGGGGTTTGAGCTGGTTTTTTTGCAGCCGGATACGGCAATCAGCGACACTGCAATTGTTGTCAGTGCAAACAATTTGATATACAGTGTTTTCATAATATGAATAATTATTGATGATTGCAGACTATAACTCACCTTTCAAATCCGACTCAGATAACAGGGCAAGTTTTTTATTGTTCAATTTGCGGCAAACGGAAAATCCGGATTTTTCAGCTGAAACCTATAATTATATTTGGTTCTGTTTGCCAGGCTCTTTTGTGAAGGTTATTCGTAAATTCATGGTAAAATCCAAAGTATGGCAGGGAGTGAAATATTCCATAGACTGGTCTTTATTTTTCTTCCGGTAATGGTTTGTTCAGGAATCGGCAACGCCTGTGGGCGGCTGCCTGGTGCAGGCATTACGTCAGTGAAACAGGCGGAGTTCCGGTACCGGTTCCCATTGAAGCATTCTGACGGGGATAAGCGGTACCTGAAAGATCAGGACAATAAGCCTTTCTTCTGGTCCGGGGATGCGGCCTGGTCCCTGATTGCCCAGGTGAGTCGTGAAGACGCTGAATATTATCTTGATAACAGGAAAGAAAAGGGATTCTCGGTTGTGATGGTCAGCCTCATCGAGCATAAGTTCTCGTCGGGTGCACCGTCCGATTATTACGGCGACAAGCCATTCACAGGAAGGCCGTTCTCCACCCCGGATGAAAAATATTTTCAGCATGCAGATTTCGTGATCCGGGCTGCAGCGGCGAGAAACATCGCGGTTCTTCTTGCGCCGGTCTACCTGGGCTACGGCTGCGGTGACGAGGGGTGGTGCTCGGAAGTCAGGTCGGCTACTATAGAGGATATGCTGCTCTGGGGCAGGTACCTTGGAAAAAGGTACAGGGATTTCCCCAATATAATCTGGCTTATCGGGGGGGATACCGACCCCTTGCCTGTTAAAGATAAACTGCTCGGGATGATTAAAGGCATCCGCGAATATGACACGGTACACCTGGTTTCCGCCCACAACCAGCCCGGATCGATGGGTGTCACACCCTGGAACGATCAGCCATGGCTGTCAGTCAACAATGTATATAGCTATGATTCTGCAATCTACAGTCAATATAAACAGGCTTATCTTTATTCCCCTGTAATGCCATGGTTCATGATCGAATCCACATATGAAAACGAACATGGCTCAGACTGCCGGCAATTGAGATCCCAGGCATACTGGGCCATTCTCTCGGGAGCGATGGGTCATATTTTCGGGAACTGTCCCGTGTGGCACTTCGGGTCATCGCCAGCCTGGTGCGGAAGGAGTGACTGGAAGAAGGAACTGGATGATTCCGGTTCAGTCAGTATGCATTTGCTGCAAAGGTTGTTCAGATCCCGTTCCTGGCAGAGCCTCATTCCGGACTTCGACAACACTGTTCTTAAGCGTGGTTACGGTGAATGCGGATCGGGAGATTATGCAACCGGAGCCATTTCCTCCGACGGCAATACGTTCATTGCCTACCTCCCGTCTGGGAGGGGAGTCACAGTTGATATGTCCAGGATCAATGGGACCCGGGCAAAATGCTGGTGGTACGATCCCGCCGGCGGCAGCTCAGCCCTTATCGGGATTTACAGGACTTCAGGGACAAGGAGCTTCACACCGGAATCACGGGGTGACCGGGTCCTGGTAATTGACAATGCCAGGTCAAACCTATTGCCACCTGGAGAGCAACAATTTGAACATCAGGAGCGCTGACCCGGGGTGGGAAAGGTTGTTAACAAGCTGCGAACAATTCCTTCGGGTCGAGGTTAATATTTACAGACCTTTTGCAAAAATTTACAACGGACTTTCATGGCAGTATCTTTGCCAGCGTGGATGAAATTTATCCCCGGGGGGGGAAAAGTTCTTTAATGTACCTGATTACCTTGGAAATACCTTACAGCAGAGATGGATCGGAAACCCGGAAGGATCGAAGCAATGATTTTGCGCTATTTTGAGATGGCTTCAAAAGGTTGTGCCGGCTTTGTCAGCAGTTGCGATTATACTCCCTATCGATGCGGTTACGCCGGGCCGAGCCGAAACCCGGTAAACAGCTACGAACTGTGCCTGTTTGTGACTGGAAAGATAAGGTGCAGAGGTGAGATCGAAAAACACTTCATCGACAAGCGGAGCAAAAGTTCATACCGGAGTGTCCTGAGGGCCGTGAAGAGACTGGAGAAGAAGGAATTGATCGAAAGGGAGAACAGCGGGCCGGGAAAAAATGAGGCCGGGGATGAATGGCTGGCGACCTACAGGCTTGTGGGGACTGGCGGGTAGAAATTGGTTTCACAGAGATTACGGAGAAGACACGGAGATCACGGAGGAGACACTGAGATCACTGGAGCAGCTGGAATTCTCTCTATGTTACTCTGCGACTCCTCAGTGCTTCTCTGTGTAAGTTTTTTATGAAAGTTCTTTGAGCCTCCAATGGGACTCGAACCCACGACCTGCTCATTACGAATGAGCTGCTCTACCGACTGAGCTAAGGAGGCATTTTCCGGTGCAAAGATAAAAATTCATTCCAATTTTGCCAGCCTCGATAGCAATGGGGGATGAGAATAATGGAAAAACACGTATGCCGGATGAGGCATCAGATTTGAAAGATTCTTTACCGAAAGCTTTTTTAGGGCTTCGGCCAGGTATTCGGGCTTGTAATTGTCACGTACGAATCTGTCGGCCTCATATTCATTCTTCCTTGATACGGAATTGGTAATGAGCCCGATGATCAGTGAAAGCGGGCTGTAGAGGATACCGAACACGATCAGGCCGAGATGGAAACCGGGTGATTTGGCGCCCAGGGCCGCTGAAAGAAGAGGGCTGTTGACGACACGGGAAAAAAGGAAAAGCATGAGACCCGTCAGCAACACTGAAAAGATAATGCTCCGGAGCACATGTTTCTTTTTGAAATGCCCGATCTCGTGTGCAAGAACGGCAACGATCTCTTCATCAGTGAATTCTTTCAGAAGTGTGTCGTACAGAACTATTCTCTTTTTTGGACCGAAGCCTGAGAAATAGGCATTTGCCTTAGTGCTTCTTTTGGACCCGTCGATTACATAGATATTCTTTAGCCTGAACCCGGTACGTTCTGCAAACTCGCCTATCTTCTGCCTGAGAGGACCATCCACGAGGGGCGTCTGCTTGTTGAACAGCGGCACTATCAGTTCTGAATAGAACAGGTTCATGAACACGGAGAACAGGGTGACCAGTATCCAGGCATAGATCCAGAATTCCCTGCCTGTCCTGTAGTAAACCCACGTGATCAGTCCCAGCACCGGAACCCCGACAATGAGGGCAATGAACCATGATTTGAGGTGATCTGTGATGAATGTCCTGACAGACATTTTGTTGAATCCGTATTTTTTTTCAATGACAAAGGTATCGTACCAGCCGAATGGGAGGTTTATCAGGTCGGAGGCAAATCCGATGATCCCGAAGAATATGAGGGAGATAAGCACCAGGTTGTTGCTGAGGCTCCGGGCAATCCCGTCGGCAAGCGCAAACCCGCCCGATACGATCATTACCACGATAACTGCCAGGTTGAAGGTGGACGACCAGAATGAGAGCTTCTTGTTATCCTTTTCATACAGCTGGCTCCTGCGGTACTCTTCCTGATCATATATGCCCCTGAGCTTTACCGGAAGCACAGCCGACCACATAGTGGAATCGAGGTATTCAAGATAGCGTTCAAGAAGGAATCCCAGGACCGGAAAAAGAAGGATCAGGAAGAAAATGTAATTATGCATTATAACGGTGCTGTCAAAAAAAGAAGCAGGGCGCCTGTTTAAAATAATTGTGGAATAAATATGTCTCGCTGCATTTCCTCGTGCTAAAAGGATAGGCACCCTGCGGTATTACAAATATAGTAAATTTTTTTATTATGTCAACATCCCCCCGCAGACCTGAATTGTCTGACCGCTTATATACGAGGAGAGGTCAGATGCGAGGAAGAGTGCTGCGTTTGCCACATCATCGGGAGTTCCGCCGCGTTTAAGGGGTATTTTGTTGATCCATTCGCTTTTTATGTCGGGAGGAAGGTTTTCGGTCATCTCGGTCAGTATGAATCCCGGTGCGATCGCGTTGCAGCGGATATTCCTTGAGCCAAGTTCCCTGGCAACGCTTTTTGTAAAGCCGATGATCCCTGCCTTGGAGGCTGAATAATTGCTCTGGCCTGCATTTCCTGAGACACCCACGACCGAGCTGAGGTTAATGACCGATCCGTTCTTTTGTTTTAACATCGACTGAAGGACAGCCTTAGTAAGGTTAAAAACCGACTTCAGGTTAACTGCAATCACCGCATCCCACTGATCCTCAGTCATGCGCATCAACAGGGCATCCTTTGTGATCCCGGCATTGTTGACCAGGATGTCGATTTTGCCGAAGTCATTTATAACCTCACCTGCAATCCGCTGTGAATCCTCATAGCTTGCGGCATTCGAGACATAACCCTTTGCCATGACGTTCAGCGCTTTAAGCTCATCGACAGCATTGAGGAATTCTTCATCTTCCGTAATATTTGTAATTGCTATCGATGCGCCTTCAAGAGCGAATTTCCGCGCGATTGCCTTACCTATTCCCCTTGAAGCACCTGTTATCAAAGCAGTTTTACCTTCTAGTAATTTCATCTGGATGGTTATTTAGTTTTTAGCAAATATAGAATTTATTTGAAAATGCCAATAACTGAGTTGACGAGAGTCATCCTGACTGTTTTTGTGATGTCGTTCCTGCAAGGAATAACAAAATTGACCGCCCGGATCCTGATTCCCGGCAGAAGGGTTATTAAGCCCTTAGTGGTTATTGAGGAGATTCAGGACAGCGGTCCCGATATCAGCAGGAGACTCGGCTACCTGAATGCCGCAATCCTTCATCACCTGTATTTTGGCTGCAGCAGTGTCGGCCTTCCCCCCTATTATTGCACCCGCATGTCCCATTCTCCTTCCTTTCGGGGCTGTCTGGCCTGCGATAAATCCGACGACTGGTTTTGTGCCATTGATCCTGATCCATTCCGCGGCATCCGTCTCCATGCTTCCCCCGATCTCCCCGATGATCACGATAGCCTCTGTCTCCGGATCCGACATCATCAGCTCCACTGCTTCGAGTATTGAGGTACCGACAATAGGGTCGCCTCCTATGCCGATCCCGGTCGATTGCCCCAGGCCCAGCTTTGTGATCTGGTCAACTGCTTCGTAGGTAAGGGTGCCTGATCGTGAGACGATCCCTACGGAGCCTTTCCGGTGGATGAAGCCCGGCATTATCCCTGCCTTGGCTTCACCCGGGGTTATTATGCCCGGGCAGTTCGGGCCTATGAGCCTGCATTTTGAGCCTTTCAGGTATTCCTTCACGATCACCATGTCAGCCACTGGTATCCCTTCGGTGATTGCCACTGCCAGCCTAATGCCTGCATCGGCGGCTTCCATGATCGCATCGGCACCGGCACCAGGCGGTACGAAAATGACGGAAACATCTGCACCCGTGGCTTTTACGGCTTCGCTTACCGTATTGAAAACAGGTAACCCCAGGTGGGTCTGGCTGCCTTTGCCAGGAGTGACGCCGCCTGTCACCCTGGTCCCGTATTCGATCATCTGTGAAGCATGAAAAGTTCCTTCAGTGCCTGTAAAGCCCTGGATTATTACTTTTGAGTCCTTATTTATGAGTATGCTCATCAGGTCCGGTTTTAGGAATTATCGGTCATCACCCTTAGATGCAACAGTTTACATCCGCAGGCCCTGACCCAAATATACCTGAATTATTCCTTCCTTTTGGCTATATTTGATAAATAAAGTTGCATTACATTCCATGGTAAATATTGACCCGGTTCTGTACATCGGGATCTCACAGTCGTTTTTCGCAGCTTTGCTGATCTCCACAAAGAAACCCAACAGCGTGGCCAATAAGCTCATGGCAGCATGGCTTTTCATGATCTGTATTGAAATGATCTTTGCCCTGATCAACAGCACGGTGATCGAGATGTATTCATTCCCGTTCATTACCTTTACCTATGGACCCCTGCTTTACCTGTATGTGCGATTCATGACCGATCCTGCGAGGAAATTCAACTGGATCGCTCTCCTCCATTTCATACCGTTCCTTGCATTCTTTACGGTTTCCGTGATCTTCAGGAGCGAACCGCTCGTAAGGGATCTCAGGAGTTTTTTCAGACCCGATAAGCTCATCTCTCTCAGGATAATCTATTCGGTTTGTTTTTTCTTCTCGATAACAGTTTACAGCACACTGGCTTTCATCCGGATAAGCCGTCACCAGAAGAATCTGAAGAACCTGGTATCATTCACATCCCAGAAGATCACCCTGAACTGGTTGAAAATACTTTCCATAAGCTTTTACGCGGCGTACTTTGTCCTTTTCATCCTTGGCGGGCTGAGCATGATAGGCAGCTATATCCCGTTCGATCCGTATTTTGTCATTTTCGGATTTATTGCCCTGTTCTCGGCGGCATACAGCTTCTATGGCATTAAGCAGCCTGTAATATTCGGCGAAGTGGTGGATGACAGTAACCAGGAAGAAAAAAAGGAAGGTGAGAAATATATTAAAAGCGGACTGAAAGACGAATTGGCAGAAAAGTACCTCAAAAAACTCCTCGCCTTCATGGAGTCCAAAAAGCCATACCTCGAAGGTAACCTTACTATCCATGACATTGCCGCCAGGACCGGCATATCGAGGCACCATATAACACAGGTCCTGAACGAACGCTACAAACGGAATTTTTTCACCTTCATAAACGAATACAGGGTGAAAGAGGTGATAGAGAGGTTCAGTGACTCCAAATTCAATAATTATACTATCCTCGCGATTGCGATGGATGCCGGATTTAATTCCAAGACAACATTTAACTCATTCTTCAAGTCCCAGACCGGAGTAACACCCAGCGAATACAGGCAGAAACTGACAGGTATTGCCAGATAGATCCAGGTACGGCCTCAGCGGGACGAACATGTTCAATTGGATTTTGCAGTACGGGAAAAGCGGACGGGACGACAAAGTGTTCGGGATCATCTTCCTTTGCAGTAAAAAAGGATGAGATCAAGAATGATACCGATGATCGTCCTGTCATTTTTGTTTCAGGAAGGAGTTCCGCAGGATACCATTCCGGCATACGGAACCGGTCTTCAAAATATCACCATGGGCGGATTCTTCAGGGGCGGCTTCTATTCCTGGATCAGGAGCTCTGATAATAAGCTTTATGTTCCGGATGCATTCTCTGACCTGGGGCTGACCCTCCAGGCCGGCAACGGGAAAAATTATAACGCATTTGCAGATCTCCGGTACAGGTATGGTTCCCAATTCAGCACCCCTGTGAGCAGGTTCGATCTGAAAGAAGGATTTATCAAACTCTACGGAAAGAAGTGGGACGTTACCGCTGGGCAGAAGATCATAAAGCGCGGCAGGGCTGACTTTACGAATCCTGCATCGAAGTTGGCTCCGCAGGACTATCTTTACAGGTCGCCCGACCGTGACGACATGGATGTCGGCAACCTACTTTCCGAAGTGAGGTGGCATCCCTCCCCGATCGTGGACCTTGAGGCTGTGATCGTACCCTTTTACAGGGCGTCCACGCTCATTATCGATCCGGTCCCGCTGCCGTCAGATGTCAGTTTCAAAAGGCTGAACTCCATCATTGCGGACAGCAAGTTTAAAAGCTACGGGCTGAAGGCCGATTTTCACCTGAAAGGTGTGGACTGGAGCTTTTCATGGTTCGATGGCTTTGATCCGATGCCAGGGATAGCCATGACAAAATTCATGATTGATCCGGGCCAACCACTGCCTGTGCCATCTGTGGAGCTTTCCGAGACGCCCTACAGAAACAGGGTGGCGGCAGCCGATTTTGAAACTGCAATAGGCAACTTCGGACTCAGGGGTGAAGGAGCCTGGTCATCCCCTTCAGCCCAGGGAGGGACTGATGAGTACGTACCGCTACCTGACCTGAAATGGGTGGCAGGCTTGGACTGGTTTTCCGGAAACTGGCATTTCATCGGGGAGTACAGCGGCAAGTATGTTGCCAGGTATTATCCTTCCCCGGTCAAACCCCTGACAGCAGGCCCCGATTACACTGAGCTCGCTTTATTGCTTTCAGATCCTTCCTTTGACCTGAGGGAATATGTGAGGGAGGAGGTGGCCGCCTTCAACCGGCTCTATAATTACCAGCTAAAGAGGTATTATCACTCCTTTGCACTAAGGATAGAGACAAACTTTTTATACGATAAAATAGTACCGTCCCTCTTCTCCAGCTTTAATTTCACCTCCCACGAATTGTTTGTGATCCCCGAACTGAAAATCAAGCCTTCTGACGGACTGACGATAACGACCGGCGCTGAGGTTTACTCTGGTCCCGTAAACTCTCTCTTCAGCCTGATCAACGATTTTATGAACGGATTCTATGTTTCACTAAGAGTTGATTTCTGAGATGTCTGACTTTATCTATAAATACCGCTGGGCGATAATAATATCATGTTTCCTTGTAGGGATAGTCTCGCTGGTCTTTATACCCCGTACAAAGATTGACCCTGAGATAAGAAATTATGTCCCGGGATCGATCGGATCGAGAATTGAGACCGATAAGATTGAGAAGCAGTTCGGGGTTCAGGATATTGTTGCCATTCTGTTCACCGACAGTTGCATCGTTGACAGCAGTGACTTGCAGCGGATAAGAAAAATCGACAGGGCCGTCTCGAAGCTGGGTGGTGTGAGTGAAAGGATATCTCCATTTTCTGTGAGGGAGATCCGCGGAGAGGAAGGCATGATGACAGTTAAACCCCTCATTGAGAACATCCCCGGGGATAAAGCGGGGATAAGCACTTTAAAGAAGGAGATCCTGGATAACCGGTTTGCGAAGGACATAGTGTTTTCCTCCGACCTTACGGCTGCTTCAATTACAGCGACCATAAATTCATCGGTTCCTGAGAAAACGACCCTTCAAAAGATAGATTCCATCATAGCCTCTTATCCGGGAAAGGCGGCGATCCTTAAAGGCGGACTTCCATATATCCGCCAGAACATAATCAGGGATGTGGCAAGGGACGGGATTTTTCTCGTTCCGCTTGCCCTTCTTCTGATGTTGTTGATCCTCAAACTCAACCTGGGCAGCTGGAAATCAGTATTTATGCCTTTCAGCGTGGTGGTTGTTTCGACAGCATTCAGCCTTGCCCTGATACCGATGTTAAACTGGAAAATGTCGATCATCAGTCTCCTCGTTCCGGTCATTATCATAGCGGTTGCCAACAATTACGGCATTTATCTCATTGCCAGGTTCCAGGAGCTCAGAAAGGTGAATCCTGACACATCAGTTAAGGAGCTTATGGTAGTACTCGTGAAATCACTGAATATGCCTATTCTCTTCAGTGGTTTGACGACAATAGCTGGAGTACTGGGCTTGCTGACCCATACAATCATTCCGGCGAAGCAGGTTGGTGCACTCTCTGCTGCCGGGATCACGCTTGCCCTTGGGATGAGCCTTGTCCTGATACCGGCACTGATATTCGTCACCGGTACGGTTCCAGCAGCCGCGACAGGCAGAAGTGACCATACAATGCAGTTTGACCGGCTGCTTTCGCGGTTGTCGGCAATTATCACCAGGTCGCCGGGCAGGGTGCTGGCAGTTTCCCTGGCTGTTGTTGCAGTTATGTCGGGGGGGATAATTTTGCTCTGGATTAACACAAATCTGGAGGAGTATTTCTCAAGGCACCACCCTGTGAGGATGGCATCTGAAGTGATAAACTCGAAGTTCGGCGGATCCCAGATTATTTCGGTTATGGTCTCGGGAGACATAAGAGACCCGGTCGTGATGAAAGGGATCGATAACCTGACCATGGTCATGGAGAAACAGGATGGAGTAGGAAATGTCTTTTCAATATCTGAAGTGGTCCGGGAAATGAGCAAGGCCATCTACTCGCCGGGAGAACCCGGGTACAACGCCATTCCGGATTCGCGTGATGCGATATCCCAGATGTTCGAGTTATACAATATGAGCGGCAGCCCGGAGGATTTCAGGCAGCTGATGGACCTAGAAGGCAATAAAGCCCAGGTCATGATAAGGCTTTCCAGGCCTGAAAACGGTGTGATCCTGGATTTAAGGGCAAAGATCGACGAAATTACCAGAGGATTCCCTGCCGTGGTTACAGTGGGTGGTTATGGATTGATAATGACCGACTTTGCAGCTTCAGTGATCAGGGGTCAGGTGACGTCCCTGCTGTTTGCCGTTCTGACGGTATTTGTCCTGCTGTCAATAATTTTCAGGTCATTCCAGGGAGGATTGATCGGATCGATCCCGCTGATAGCCTCCATTGCGGTATTGTTCGGGTTCATGGGATTCTCCGGAATTGCACTTGATGCCGCAACTGCCCTGCTTTCATCGGTCATGATCGGCGTCGGCGTCGATTTTACCATACAGTATATCTGGTGCTTCAACCTTTTCATCAGGAAAGGAATGAATTATGCTGAATCGACCCAACAGGCCCTCCGGACTATCGGCCGCAGCATAATCATCAATGCATTCAGCGTCATGGGCGGTTTCTCGGCGCTGATCTTTTCAGGGTTCACCCCGATCAGGTTTTTTGGCTACCTGGTGATCATTTCAATGGGATCGTGCCTGATCGGAGCCATCGTCATCATCCCGGCATTTCTGCTGAAATTCCGGCCGGGATTCATTGGATTTGAAACTGGCAGAAAAAAAAGAATAAAAAATGAAAAAGCTGGTATTATTAGTGTTGAGCCTGCCTCTGTTGCAGGCAGCGGTGCCTCTTCCTGATGCGGACCGGATCATGGAAAAGAGCCGGGAGCTGAGTATGACCGGTTCGATGATGGCAGAGATTTCCCTGACCATCACGGAAAAGAATGGCGCTGTGAGGAACAGGACGATCGCGATCGCTTCAAAAAGCTATCCGGACGGGACCGAAAAGAGGTTCATCCGGTTTCTTGAACCGTCGGACGTGAGAGGGACGGCCATGCTTATTGCCGATAACAAGGATACCCCTGACGAAATGTGGATTTGGCTTCCTGCCCTGAAAAAGACCCGAAGGATCGTGACGGCAGAAAAAGGAAAAAGCTTCATGAGCTCTGAGTTTTCAAATTCCGACATGAGCTCACCTGCTCTTTCGGATTTCACATATAAACATCTGCCGGGATCCGGGGAAAACCAGCAGTGGATCATTGAAAGCATTCCCGCCAATGAAAGGATTTCAGATGAGTACGGGTATTCAAGGAAAGTCAGCTTTCTTGACAGGCAAAACATGCGGGTTCAGAAAATGAAGTTTTATAACTTTGATAATAAGCTTTTTAAAGAAATAGAAATAAAAAAGGTCGTTCCCCTCGAAGGTGACAGGTACCTCGTAAGCGATATGAGCGTTGAAAATCTTATTACTGGCAGGAAATCGGAAATCGTCTTTAACAACATTAAGGAGGGTGTAAAAGTTGACGATTCTGTATTTACCATTCAAAACCTTGAAAGGTAGCCTCTAATTTTCCTACTTCTATGACCTGCAGGCTGGCAAACTTTCCTAAATTTGCCTGAAAAGTAACTCCCGGATGATCAGGAAAGATTCTACCATCTGTGCACCTGCCACGCCACACGGCGGAGCATTGTCTATAATCAGGATGAGCGGCCCGGAAGCTTTCGGGATCTGCGAAAAGATTTTTTTCCCTGCTGACAACACAACCAGAATACAGGAGCAGGACGGCTACAGGATCGTATTTGGAGAGATCCGGGAGGGCAGCGAAGTTATTGATGAAGTCCTGGCAGGCATATTCAGGGCGCCGCGCTCATACACGGGAGAAGATTCTGTCGAGTTCACCTGTCATGGATCCTCCTATGTAGTTTCGAAAATACTTGAACTGCTTATCATGTCTGGGGCAACGACGGCACTGCCGGGTGAATTCACGCAGCGTGCTTTTCTCAACGGCAAGATGGACCTTTCTCAGGCGGAGGCGGTGGCTGACCTTGTAGCTTCAGGTTCAAAGGCAGCCCATAAGCTGGCAATGAACCAGATGCGCGGCGGATTTTCTGCAGAGATAATGAGGCTGAGGTCGGGATTGCTGAAATTTGCATCGCTGATAGAGATGGAGCTCGACTTCGGGGAGGAAGATGTTCAGTTTGCCGACAGGTACGAGCTTAGGAAGATAATCCTCGATGTTAAGGAGCTTTCCGACAACCTGGCCTCCTCATTCAGGCTTGGCAATGTAATAAAGAACGGCATCCCGGTGGTAATTGCCGGAAAGCCTAACTCCGGCAAGTCGACGCTGCTGAATGCGCTTCTTAATGAGGAAAAGGCGATCGTATCGGACATCCCCGGGACCACCAGGGACGCGATTGAAGACACCATCATTATCAATGGGTTGGAATACCGGCTTATAGATACTGCCGGCCTGCGTGAAACCAATGATGTGATCGAGAATCTTGGCATCAGGAAAACACACGAAAAGATACAGCAGTCATCGGTTGTCCTGCTCGTTGATGAGGTCACTGAACCGGTAGAAGGGATAAACGGACGGGCCGACGATATCAGGAAAATGATCTCCGGGACCGATGCAAGGCTCATGATAATTGTAAATAAGCTCGACCAGGTTCCCCAGGAAGCGGCTGATGATCTATCAAAAAAAATATATACTGATATCGATGAATCGCTCCTGTTCATATCAGCAAAGGAACTTACCGGTCTCGACCGGCTGAAGCGTGTCCTGGGAAGGGTCGTGGATAAGGAGCGGCTGAACAAGGAGGATGTGATAATCTCCAATCTGAGGCATTACGAAGCCCTTCAGCAGGTTTCAGGATCGATGTCGAGGGTGATTTCGGGCCTCGAGCAGGAGTTGCCCGACGACCTTATAGCCGTGGATATCCGGCAGGCAATCCACTATCTTGGGGAGATCACCGGGCAAATCACGACCAACGAAATACTCGGGAATATCTTTAAGAATTTCTGCATCGGAAAGTAGGCTGGCTGGTCTGATTGTTGACTGGTTAACTAGTTAACTGGTTGAATAGTTGCTGGGTGAATTGTAACAATTGTTACATTATTTACTCCCTGTCCTATGTCCTTATTTCTCCAATTCCCTATTTCCCCCATATTGTCTTTTGTGAAAGATAAAGAAAGCCGGCACCGAGTTAAAAATGCAGAGGATGTTAGTCAAATGTTTGTCAAATCATTACCAACTCTGAAAGTGCCGGCCAACATCAAAATTAAGACGAACAGCTATTATCCAGCATTCGTGTTCTCTCGAGTTATAAACAGTAATTGAAAGTTATCAGCATTCCAGGGCCGCCGGCAGAGGCGCCTTGATTTCCGGCTCCCGGTGCGTTTAAACATTCAGGGTTTCAACATTGTCATACATTACGGACTGACAGGCAGTTCAGCCTCTGTTTATAATATTCTGTGAAGATTCTCCTTCACAATTACTAAACCTAAAACTTGCAAGATGAAGAATTTAAACTCTGATCCTTCTGAAACGGGCCTCTCCGTTTGGTGGGCGAGAGCAATAGGAATTATCCTGGCTGTGGAATTTGCTGTACTGATCTGGATTACTGCCGGGTCGTACTACAGGGACCATAAGCCGCCGGTTCCGGAGCAAGCTGTCGGAACAGACGGGATCCCTGTCTTCACCGGGAATGACATAGTAGCAGGGCAGCAGGTATTTTTGAAAAAGGCCCTGATGAACAATGGCACCATCTGGGGTCATGGCGCTTATCTGGGACCTGATTTTTCAGCCATGTACCTGCATGAGCTTGCACTCGAGGCTGGGAATTTCCTTTCCCTGGAACATTACGGCCGGCCTTATGCAGAGCTCTCTGATGATCAGAAAAGTTCGCTTGCCGGACCGGTCCATGATCTTCTGGCGGAAAACCGCTATGACCAATCGACACACAACCTCACATTGCTGGAACCTGAGCGGAAATCATTCACCCACCAGGTCAGATTCTGGCAGGAGTATTTCAGTAACCCTTCGGAAAACAGGGGATTGCCGGTCACTATACTTTCCGGCGATGACGAGATAAGGCAGCTTACAGCCTTTTTCGCGTGGACCGCATGGGCTTCAGCGGCAAATGTGCCCGGCAGGAATTATTCCTATACGAATAACTTCCCGTATGAACCGCTGATCATGAACGGACCGTCAGGTGCGGCGATCCTCTGGAGCGGACTCAGCCTTATCACCCTGCTGGCAGGCACGGCATTGATCCTTTTTTTCTTCGGCCGCTTTCATTATCTGGGGTGGAAGGAAAATACGGGGTTCGTGCTTCCCCAGAAACTTCCGGGAGCACCATCAGCTGTTGAACGTGCTTCACTGAAATTCTTTATCGTTGCGATTGCGGTCCTTCTTTTCCAGACTCTGGCTGGCGGAGCAATGGCACATTATTTCGCTGAACCCGGCGGCTTTTTCGGGATTGACCTGTCGTCAGTATTCCCGTCCAATATTCTCAGGACCTGGCATCTCCAATCAGCAATATTCTGGATTGCAACAGCATATATCGGGGGAGGCCTGTTTATTTCATCAGTGTTATCCGACAGGAAACCCGCAGGACATGTGACTTTGATCAATGTTCTGTTCATTGCATTGCTTATACTGGCTGCCGGAAGCCTACTCGGAGAATATCTCGGTGTCCAGGGTTTACTGAAGAAGCTATGGTTCTGGCTGGGAAACCAGGGATGGGAATACCTTGAAATCGGAAGAGGCTGGCAGGTTTTACTTGCAATCGGGCTCCTCTTATGGGCATTCCTTCTGCTCAGGATGGTGAGACCGGCTAAAGGATCGGAGGACCGGGAGCTGAAGATTATATTCATTCTTACGGCAGTCGCCATCCCCTTCTTTTACCTGCCGGCATTTTTCTTCGGATCATCCACCAACCTGTCGGAAGTCGATACCTGGCGGTTTTGGATCATTCACCTGTGGGTCGAGGGGTTCTTTGAAGTATTTGCCACGACCATGGTTGCCATACTGTTTTATAAGCTGGGGCTTGTATCGAAGCAGACAGCCACAAGAGTGATCTATCTCGATGCGATCCTTTTTCTTGGGGCAGGCATACTGGGCACCGGCCATCACTGGTACTGGAACGGTCAAACCACGGCTTCCATGGCTTTATCTGCCTGTTTTTCAGCGATGGAAGTTGTTCCGCTGATCCTGCTTACCCTTGAGGCTTCTGACTTTTCAAGGCTGATGCGGACGAAAACCGATGAAAACGGGAACAAGCTGCCATTTCCGCAGAAGTGGGCATTTTACTTTCTGATCGCGGTTGGGATATGGAATTTTGCAGGAGCCGGGATTTTCGGATTCCTTATCAATTTGCCGGTGATAAGCTATTATGAGGTCGGGACAAACCTGACCCCTAATCATGGTCATGCAGCACTGATGGGTGTATTCGGGATGCTGGCTGCTGCCTTTACCGTATTTGCGATCAGAAGGATCTCCGATGACGAACACTGGAACAGGATTGAGAAGTACATTAAGCTTTCATTCTGGGGATTGAATCTGGGACTTGCGGGGATGATCCTGCTTCAGCTTTTTCCCAGCGGGGTCCTTCAGTTGCGTGACGTGCTTGCAAATGGCTACTGGCATGCGAGAAGCATGGAATTCTCGGGACAGGGATTTATGAGGGCCCTCGCCTGGCTCAGGTTCCCTGCCGACCTGTTTTTCATCCTGGCAGGTGTCCTGCCCTTGCTTTATTCAGTTCTGTCGACCTGGCTGAATATGAGAAGACGGGGAAAGTATGCAGGCTGACCCGTCACTCTTTTCTCGTCAGGAATTCCCTGAGGGCGACCGCGTTATTAAGCTCCCTCTCCTTTGAAGAGTAAAGAAGCGTGACTGTATCATGCTTATCCTCAAGCTGCTTCAGCTTCCTTAATTCATCGCTTCTGGATGAGAGTTCTTCCCTGTACCTGTTTTTGAACTCCTCCCATTTTGCAGGCTCATGATTATACCACTTTCTAAGCTCATTGCTCGGGGCTACCTCCTTTATCCATTCGTTCCATACAGCACTCTCCTTTGAAAAGCCCCTTGGCCAAAGCCTGTCGACCAGCACCTTGTAGCCTTCATTCGCCCCTTCCGGGTCGTACACTCTTCTTACCTTGAACATAATGAGGAATTTGTAGTACTAACTTACGAAGATTATCTGGGAAGGTGAAGAAATCCGGAATTAAATGCAGGGAAATATTGTTACCTGCGCCTGGTGAGCAGGAATTCAGTCAGGAGATTGAGGTCCCCATCCTTGACGGATGCCCCAAAGGCGGGCATATTGCCACCGCCGTTTACAATCTTTATTACCATCTGATCCCTGGTCAGGAGGTTGCCGATATTTGAAAGGTCCGGGCCTCTCCTTCCACCCTCGCCCGATATCATGTGGCAATAAATGCAGGCTTTTTTGTAATAAAGGTCTGCTCCCTTCATTGCCGCGGGTGTCACATTGCCGACAACCGCTGATGAGAGGGTCTTGGTGTCAAACCTCGGTGACCATGGTGATCTTGACCCTATGTACCAGAATGTCGTTACCACAGTAAGAAGGACAACTATTATCCCTATCTTCCATGGCATTCTCAGGAGACTTCTTTCTCCCGTACCCTGGACAAACGGAAGAGATAACAGTATTATCCCTATAACCACAGGGCTGAAGGCGATCACGGCCGATTCTATCTGCGGAGGCATCAGTGCAAATATTGCGAAGACCCACATAAAGTACCAGTCGGGACGGGGATTCGCATTGATGCTGGAAGGATCAGGAGGCTCACCAATTGCGGGGGGGCCGAAGATCAATGCCAGCAGGAAGATGGCGGCGACCACAACAATCCCGAACGTCGCATCACGCCAGGCAGCATCGGGCCAGAACGGGACACCTCTCTGGTTTACCATCGACTGGTACCACTCCCTGTATCCTGCTTTTTCAACTTTCCGTCCAGCGACTGGCGGCTCGGAGATCCCGTTCTTAAGAACCATGTAGAGATGAAGACCGATCAGGCCGAGAAGCAGGGCAGGTATAAGAAAAACATGGATTGCATAGTACCGGCTGAGCGTTGTAGCACCGATCGTATCTCCTCCGAGCAGGAAATGGGCCACTGCCTTGCCTGCCAGCGGTATTCTTCCTGCCTGTTCTGCACCCACCACCACCGACCATACACCATTGGCATCCCACCTCAGGAGTTGGCCGGTAAATCCCATCGTGACCGTAAGGAGAAGCATGATCGTTCCGGTTACCCAGCTCATTTCCCGCGGGAATTTAAATGCTGACATCAGATAAACACGAATCATATGGATGCCCACGAAAAGGATCATCGATGAGGCACCGAAAAAATGGAGCCCCCTGAGCAGGTTACCGAACGGTGCCTGCCGTGTGATATAGATAAGCGAATCATACGCATTTTCCGCTGATGGCTGGTACATGAATGCAAGTGCAATGCCGGTAACCACCTGCAGTATAAAGCTGAACAGGGTGGCGCTCCCGAAGACGTAGAGCCACTTTGACTCCGGCGGCACAAGGTGCCCGAACAGGAACCTGGTAATCTCGGAGATACCCGTTCTGTCATCGGTCCATTTCCAGAGCTTTGTCAATGAGTTCATCTTGTCAGAATAAGGTGGTTATTGGTACAGGGCTTGTCCGGATCTCAACATTTCCCCCTGCAACCCTGACGGGGTAACGGTCGAGAGAATGAGGCGGCGGCCCTGCGGCAACGGATCCATCCCTGTTATAAACTCCCCCGTGGCATGGGCACATGAAGATTCCCGCATCGGGAAGCCATCTCACGGGGCATCCAAGGTGGGCGCAATTGATGGTATAGGCCTCGAACTCTATATCCGAAACACGTCTCAGCCATGAAGCTGTACGCTCGCTCATTGTTGCCCACGGCATCGCCGATGAATTCCTGAATGATACAAGAACCGTTTCCCCGATTTTAAATTCCTCCACTTTTCCAACAGGCCTCCAGATTTCCTTTTTTTTCCGAAGAAGAGGTTCAATCATCGCAGCGATAACTGGCACCGATATGATCAGGGTAACCATTCCTGCCGCAGCCCAGATCAGCTTCAGTATAAATGAATAGCGGGTTTCAGTTCTTTTTACCGGAGGATTCTCATTCATGGTTAAGTTCTGTGATCCAGCCCGCTAATGCAACAGCGAAACAGACAGCCCCGACCCCGGTTACAATCAGAGAAGTGATTATTCCCCAGAGCGAAAGGAGCAGGCCGAATGCCAAGGCAACGGGCCAGTAGGTTGAATGCGGCAATAATTCAGGATCAGCCGGGTTTCCCGGATATTCCTTTTCGTCAATAATCAGATTGTTTTCTTCCATCTTACCTGGTGTTTTCTGCTGTACCCGGATCTCCTGATGTGATCTTTCCGGCGGCGTTCTCTGCAGCTCCCTGAGACGAAAGCCATCGTGTGAGCGTGATCAGGACGTACGTAAGGTAGATTATGCAGGCAGGTACCCACATGATCAGCCCTCCCATCTGCTGATCAATTTCAGGAGTAATACCCCAGCCTGAGCGGATCAGTGTGCCCAGGTCCGGATTCATATCTGCCATATCGCTCGTGAAAATGCCCGGAGGGGCAAAAGTAATGAGTATCCCGAGCGTTGTGCACCCTACGCAAGCCAGGAAGAGGTAGATGGAACTCTGAAGTGGATCAAGCTTCCTGAACTTTACGGGAGTAAATACCGGCCAGATAAAAACAAATCCGAACAACAGAAGGCTTATTGTCTGCAGATCCATGACAAGGTCCGATCCCTTCATTTTCATCATGAGTCCCGGGATATGAGTGATCCACATCGACCCCACTCCGATTGCCCATGCAAAAAACGGGTGGAAAATATAAGTGCCGGTCTTTCTGAAAATCCTGTTCCGGCTGAGCCGCTCGAGGTATTCCTTATTCAGGCCTGTAAGCAGCAAAGGAGGAACCAGAAGCAGTACTATGATGTGCTGGATCATATGTGCGCTGAAGAGCATATTCCTGCCCAGGTAGTCAAGCGGTGAGAAAGTTGCCAGGATCAGGAACACTATCCCGGCAAGGAAAATTGTACTCTCCTTTGTGTACCGCATTTCATTTGTCCTGAAATGAAGTAATAGCAGGAGTACGATTACTGTAAGAGATACGGCGTTAAATTGCCAGTGTCCGTTGAGCAAAATGAATGAATTCATAGCAGGGAACCTATGTAGACCACACTGAAAACAGCCACCCATACGGCATCGACAAAGTGCCAGTAGATTGAAGCGGACCTTAATGCCTGGTTCTCAAGGTGCCGGAACCTGCCTGAGACAATAAGGAACAGGATGATTGCGAGCACTATCAGGCCCGTAACAACATGTAATCCATGGAATCCCGTGAGGGTGAAAAAAGCCGAACTGAATACGTTCCTGCTGATTGTTATATTCTGTTTAAACAACCGGGAATATTCCACACCCTGTCCAATTATGAAAATTGTGCCCAGGAAAATTGTAGCACCCAGCCAGAACATGAGCATTTTCCTGTTGCTCCGCCTGATCCCTAGGTCGGCAAGATAAATGGTAAGGCTGCTTGAGAAAAGAAGGATGCTGAATATCGAAGTTTTAAAAATATCGAGATTGCCGGCCGTGGTGGAAAGCTGGCCGCCTTTCCTGCTGTAATAGATGTACGATAGTATCAGAGCCAGAAAGAAAAAGGATTCTGAACCAACAAACAACATCATCAGCACTCTGTTTTTATTCATGGCCTTGTGTTTTTTTACTATTCCCGCGCTTCCAGTCAGGATCTTCAGGATGCATAAGGTCCCATAGCGGGCGCCTGCTTTTTACAAGGGGTACCGATTCAAAGTTCTTCGGCTGAGGCGGGGATGTTGTCAGCCATTCGAGAGTCCATGCATTCCATGGATTATTTTCAGCCTTTTTCCCGTGCCGGAGACTGTAAAAGATATTGACTATGAACAGGATGAATGAGCTCCCGAATACCATTGCTCCCATTGTTGAGAAGAAATTGAGAGATCCCAGGTACGGGAAATCCGCGTAAGTATAAACCCTTCTCGGCATTCCAAGGAGGCCAAGGAAGTGGAACACGAAAAAGGTACAGTTGAATCCGATGAAAAAGAGCCAGAAATGCCACTTCCCTATCTTTTCTGAAAGCATCCTCCCTGTGATCTTGGGGAACCAGTAATAGGCCGCAGCGAGGCCTCCGGTCAACGATCCGCCGATGAGGACATAGTGAATGTGTGCCACGACAAAATACGAGTCGGTCAGCCTCCAGTCAACAGGAACCAGTGCGAACCCCACGCCGCTCAGGCCGCCTATGGTAAAGTTTACGAGCAGTGCCAGTGCAAAAAGCATTGAGGTGGTAAGCTTTACCGATCCTCCCCACATCGTGGCAGCCCAGTTAAATATCTTTACACCCGTCGGCACAGCAATCAGCATACTTGAAGCGGCAAAGAATGCATTGAAAGTATTCCCCAGTCCGACAGCGAACATATGATGTGCCCAGACGCCGAATGACAGAAGCATTATCGCAACCGATGAGGCAGCAACAAACTCGTATCCGAAGATTGGTTTCCGGGAAAAGACCGGTATCACCTCGGAGACCATCCCGAAAGCCGGAAGCGCCAGTATGTAAACCTCAGGATGACCGAAGCCCCAGAAGAGGTGCTGCCACATAATGGGAGCACCGCCGGTCGAGCTAAGGAAGAAATGGGCGTCGAGCTGGCGGTCGATGAGAAGCATAAACAAACCTGCGTTAAGAACCGGGAATGCTGCAAGGATCAGGAAAGAATTCACAAAAACCATCCAGACGAACAAGGGGAGCCTGGTCATCGACAATCCTTTTGCACGCATCGTAAGTGTGGTGACGGCAAGGTTCAGCGCCGCGCTCACTGTCCCTATCCCCATCAGGAGAAGGCTCAGGATCCAGTAATCGACGCCGGGTGTGGAGCTGAAGAATTTCTCACTCAGGGGAGCATAGCTGAACCACCCGACATTTGGCATCCCTCCTGCAAAATAGCTCGCGTAGAGCAGCAGTCCTCCAAACAGGAATGTCCAGTAGCTGAAAGCATTGAGCCTTGGGAACGCCATCTCGTTGGCCCCGATCATCATTGGTACGCAATAAGTGGCGAATCCGATTATCATCGGGGTAAGGACAAGAAAGATCATGTTCGTCCCATGGGTGGTAAAAATCTGGTTATATGTCTCAGGCGACAGGAAGGTGTTGTTTGGAAGGGCCAGCTGGATACGCATCAGGAATGCTTCAGCGAATCCGACGATGAAAAAGAACACTGATGTCCACAGGTACATGATCCCTATCAGCTTATGATCGACCGTGGATATCCATTGCAGCAGCCCTTCACCGGTTTTTATATCCGGCAGGGGGGTTTTCGGTTCGGGTATATGTATCCGGAAATTCATTTCAAGTCCTCCAGGTAGGTAGCTAATGCATTAATCTCATCCTTTTCAAGCATAAAGTCCGGCATATGAGAGCCTTCTTTTATTTTTTGGGGATCCCCGATCCATTTGATGATGTTCTCCCTGCTGGCCGGAAGCATACCGCTCAGGATGGTCTGCCTGAGTGAGACATGAGTAAGATCCGGTCCTATATGGGCATCATCTGAAATACCCGAGATATTATGACAGCTGATGCAAGTCCTTTCCCTGAAGAGCCTTGCCCCTTCTGCCCCTGTTGAGTCAGCCGGCGGTCCGGGTACCCTTTGCTGGGATATAACCCATCCGTCAAAATCCTCCTTCCCCTGGGCCACCACGTATATGAGCATGTGTGCATGCTGCGCCCCGCAGTACTCGCTGCAGGCTCCCCTGAATTCGCCCGGTTTCTGCGAATTGAGCCAGGTGTAATTAATCCTACCCGGGATTGCATCGATCTTTCTTCCCAGGTCCGGCACCCACCAGTCGTGGATGACATCAGCCGATTCGATCTGTACCAGGATATCGCGGCCGGCGGGTATATGGAGCTCGTTTGCCGTTGTGAACCCGTAACCGGGATACTCCATCTCCCACCACCATTGATGGGCAATGATCCTGATCTCCGCCTTCTTACCTTCCGCTGAAGGACTATTTATGGCTTTCATATATTTTATAGTCAGGACGAGGAAAAATGTGACCAGGATAAAAGGAATCACAGTCCACGTCATTTCCACGGCACGGTTGCCCGTTCTCTGATCGGGCTCACCCTGTATCCTGCCCGAGCGGTAACGGATCACCCCGGTGAGTATCATGACAATGACTACCACCATTATGACCCCGCAAAGGATCAGAAAGAACAGGAATAGTCTGTTGATGTAATCTTCGCCAGGTGAGGAAGAAGTAGACATCTTTCCGAAAAAATGTAGTATTGTGTCTAGAAACCTGCGCATTATCAGGTGTTTAGGTGTGACTTTGATACACTATTATCTATGAATTTTTGATTTCTCCAAAACTGAAAAGGGGCATAAATCGACGACTGTTTAGCTTTTCATAAGTTTAAGACGAACAAGATTGCATTAATGTTCACGGCTGACAGAGATTGTATCATATGACGATTATTTTCTGCCGGAACTGTTCAAGCAAAGTTTAAACATTTGCCTCACGAAGATTGTTGAATGAGAGGACAGTAAAAAGGAGATTTGTTTATTGTACAGCCAAAAGTATTTCATACCGGCTGTAAGTTTTGGTAATGCTAAATCATGATCAGCCTCTGGAAGAAGTATTGTTAATAATTTAACAGATGAAGCCATGAAAAGAAGAAAATTGTACCTGCCGTTTTTTCTTATACTTACGGGGATAATCACTGAAAGCCAGCTTCCGGCACAGGAAACCACGGAGAAATTAAAGGTTGGATCAGTGATACCGGAGTTTTCCCTCAGGGACCAGGACGGGAATGTATTCGACATCAGGAGTGTTGTGGGAAAGGAGAACCTTGTGATTTTTTTCTATGTAAAGGATGAGACTCCCGGTTGCACTACAGAGGCCTGCACATTCCGTGATCAATATGATGCTTTCCTGCAGGCAGATGCCAGGATTATCGGGATCAGCTCCCAATCGGTTGAGAGCCACAGGGATTTTGCCGGTAAGTACAAGCTGCAGTACACACTTCTAAGCGATCCGGATGACTCGGTCAGGAAGATGTTCGGCGTTAAGGCAGGTCTCTTCCCCGGCAGGGTGACCTTTATAGTGGATAAAACCGGAAAGGTCGTCTATGTTTTCAATTCTCAGACACAACCTGCAAAACATGTCAGCGAAGCGATCAGGATCCTGAAAAACATTGGCTGATGCAATCCCTGCGGCATGGACAAGTCAAGCAACCATACTGCCTTCGGGGCACCCGGTTTAGATCCGAGATGGACCTCCAGCGCTAAGGAAGGGCTTGGCACTGCTTATCACACGAGCTGCCACCTGTGGTTCACACTCAGTCACGGCATAGTGAACGAGATATACTACCCTCATGTGGATCAGCCCAATACACGTGACTTCCAGTTCCTTATCAGCGACGGGGAAACATTCTGCCACGAAGAGAAGCGTGACCTTGAGCATCTCATCGAATACCCCGAGAAGAATTGCCTTTACTACCGGATAACCAACACTGATCGAAATGGCCGTTACAGGATAATAAAGTATGTTCTGACAGACCCGCACAGATCGGTGCTTCTGCTTCACTCCAGGATTGAGATCTCCGATGAAAGCCTAAGAGGGAAACTTCATGTGTATGCATTGCTGGCACCGCACCTGAGAGGCTTCGGTTACGGCAATTCGGGCTGGTGTTCCAGGGTCGGGGGCCACATGTTCATGCATGCTGTGAGGAGTGACGTCCACCTGGTGATGGGATGCAGCACTGGTTTCCTTAAACGCTCGGCCGGCTTTGTCGGATCGAGCGACGGATGGCAGGACCTGATGGATAATTACAGGATGGACTGGGAATTTGGCTCCGCTTATAATGGCAATATTGCACTTACCGGGGAGGTCGGGCTTGATGATAAAAATGAATTTACCATTGCAATTGCTTTCGGAGGAAGCAGTCAGAGCACTGTGACCAAGCTGCTTCAGTCGCTCGCAGACCCGTTTGATCTACATGAGGCAGCTTATATCCGGCAATGGCAGAGGACTACAGCTGATCTGGAACACCAGTTTGACGGATTTACATCAGATGGCGGACATATTTTCAGATTAAGCAAGTGTGTGCTTCTCGCCCATGAGGATAAAGGGTTCGAGGGGGCCATGGTCGCTTCCATGAGCATTCCGTGGGGAGAGATCCAGGACGACAGGAATATTGGCGGGTATCATCTTGTCTGGACACGGGACCTGGTCCAGAGCGCAACGGCGCTCCTGGCATCCGGGCAGACAAACACCCCGCTTCGCGCCCTTATCTGGCTGGCGTCAATACAAAGGCCGGACGGAAGCTTCCCTCAAAACAGCTGGATAAATGGCAGAGCCTATTGGACGAATTACCAGATGGATGAAATTGCCGCTCCCGTTTTGCTGGCATGGCGGCTCCATACTCATGGCGCAAGCCTGGGACTATTTGATCCGGAGGTTCTTATCTGCAGGGGTGCCGGTTACCTGATAAGACACGGCCCGGTAACCACCCAGGAGCGCTGGGAAGAGAATTCCGGCTATTCCCCGTCGACACTTGCAACAGTTATTGCCTGCCTTGTCTGCGTATCAGAATTTACGCGACTCGAAAATGATCAGCAGACTTCGGAATTCATCCTTGATTATGCTGACTGGCTCAATTCCCACCTCGAAGAGTGGACGGTGACTAACCGTGGTGAACTTGTACCCGGGATTGAAAATCATTACATCAGGATCAACCCGTGCGATCCGGAATATCCTGACCCTCATGCCGATCCGAACACCACAGTGATTACTGTTGCAAATGGAGGAGGAACCTATCCTGCGAGGAATGTTGTGGGATGTGATTTCCTTCATCTTGTACGGTTCGGGATCAGGGCAGCTGATGACCCGCTTATCCTGAATTCTATCGGGGTGATTGATAAGGTACTCAGGCGTGAGCTGCCGCAGGGCCCCTGCTGGCGCCGGTACAACCACGACTGCTATGGCCAGAAGGATGACGGCTCACCGTTCGATGGCTCCGGAACAGGCCGCTCATGGCCGATCCTCACAGGTGAACGCGGCCATTATGAACTGGCTGCCGGGAATGATCCACGGCCTTATATCAGGGCAATGGAAAGCTTTGCCAATGCCGGCGGCATGATTTCGGAACAATTGTGGGACACCGGGGATCTTCCTGGCAAAAGAATGAGGAAAGGAGAACCGACTGGTGCTGCAATGCCATTGTGCTGGGCCCATAGCGAATACATTTCACTTGTAAGAAGCTTCCACGACGGGACCTGTTATGATAAAGTGGAGCCTGCTTACCAGCGCTACGTGACCAACCGTGTGAGCAGCAGGTTTGAATTCTGGAGCCTGCGTCACCAGTTGCGCCAAATGCCTTCAGGAAAGACCCTGCGCGTGATCTTGCCCGAAGAGGTGAATCTGATATGGACCTCAGATAACTGGGCTCATAAACAGGTTGTGGGTTCTTTATGGAACGAATCCCTCAGCCTGTGGCATGCAGAAATTCCCACCCGTGAGCTGGCCCCGGGAACAGTGGCAGAATTCACTTTATTCTGGAAGGACGCTCATAAATGGGAAGGTAGAAATTATAGCATCTCAATAATATCCGATAAATAAGTTAAAACAGCATATCAGATGGCAGGCAAGGATAAAGTACAACTTTCAGACATAGGGATGATAGGGCTCGGCGTAATGGGCCGGAATTTCGCGTTGAATATAGCGGAGCATGGTTTCGCGGTGGCAGGTCATGACACTGATCCGGCCAGGGTAAAGGCTCTTCAGGAGCTGAAATCCGATCGATTGAAAATTGATGCCTCCGCCGATATCAAGAGTTTTATATCGATGCTTAAAAAGCCCAGGTCGGTAATCATGCTCGTTCCGGCAGGGTCGCCCGTCGATTCTGTGATCAATGAACTGACCGGCCTTCTTGAGCCGGATGACCTTATTATCGATGCCGGGAATTCATTCTTTAAGGATACTGATATACGTGCCAGAAGGCTTGCTGAAAAAGGGACCAGGTTCATGGGTGTCGGCATCTCCGGCGGTGAGGAGGGTGCCCGTAACGGGCCAAGCATCATGCCCGGCGGACCCAGGGAATCGTATGAAAGGATCAGGTCAATTTTTGAAGCAGCTGCGGCAAAAGCGGCGGGCGAGCCCTGTGTTGCATGGTTGGGTCCCGGTTCGGCCGGGCATTTTGTCAAGATGGTGCATAACGGGATCGAATACGGATTCATGCAGCTACTGTCTGAGACATACGACCTGATGAAGCGGTGCCTGGGGCTGGATGATGACAGGCTTCAAGATATTTACGGCGAATGGAACAAGGGTGAATTGAACAGCTTTCTTGTCGAAATAACTGCTGAAATCTTCAGACGTGTCGACGAAAAGACCGGTAAGCGGCTCATCGATGTTATCCTGGATGTGGCCCGGCAGAAAGGAACCGGCATGTGGACCTCGCAGAGCGGGATGGAGCTTCAGGTGCCACTCCCGACAATTGACATGGCCGTCGATCTCAGGAACCTGTCGGGATATGAGCGTCAGCGCGAGATTGCATCACGGCTGAATTACAGGCTGATCAGGCAGTTCAAGGGTGATCGGGAAGTCTTCGTCAGGCAGCTCGAAAGGGCCATATATACCGCATTGCTGATAACCTACAGCCAGGGAATGTCTTTGCTTTCCGTTGCATCGGAAAAGTACGGGTACAGTCTCGATCTTGAAACAGTCGCAAAAATCTGGAGGGGCGGATGTATAATCCGTGCCGCGCTGCTCCAGGATATCCTTGCCGCCTTCAGTGCGAAGCCGCAGCTGCCCTCGCTCCTGCTTGACCATGGCTTTGCCCTGAAGATCTCGGAGAACCAGGAGAACCTTCGATATATAGTCTGCCAGGCTACGGAAGCGGGTATTCCCATTCCGGCATTCATGGCTTCGCTTGGATACCTTGACGCATTCAGGAGCTCGTGGCTGCCGGCGAACCTTATCCAGGCACAGCGCGACTATTTTGGTGCTCATACTTATGAACGGGTTGATTCTATCGGAACTTTCCATACTGAATGGCTGGGAAAATGAGGACAATGGAAGAACACGACAAAATAGATCCCACGGTTTTTATCATTTTCGGCGGGGCAGGCGATCTCGCCTGGAGGAAGCTTATCCCCTCCCTTTTCGACCTTTCGAAGGACCATAAAACCATGAGGCACCTTGCGGTTATTGCCGTTGACAGGGCTGTTTACGGTGAAGATGATTACAGGTCGCACCTGCTTGAAGGCGTTAAATCCTTTTCGAGGCACGGATCACCCGGGAAGAGGGAATGGAACAGTTTTGCCTCGGAAATACATTATATGCAGGGAGATATAACAAAGCCTGAAATATACGGGGAAATAAATTCAAGATGCGACAGTATTGAAAATCAATGGGGCCTGAAGACACAGTTTATTTTTTACATGGCTACTCCCCCGCTGATGTTCGGTATTATTCCCGGGTTCCTGACCGGCGGCGGACTTTCCGTGAGGAAAGAGCGGACTTGCCTTGTGGTTGAGAAGCCCATAGGGAATAACCTGGAATCGTTCAGGGATCTGAACAAAGTATTTACCGATAACTTCCGGGAATCGCAGATCTTCAGGATCGATCATTATCTGGGCAAGGAGAC
>JGI20215J15232_1000046_pt1 | contig 45609 bp, 39 predicted proteins | sample WetSurMetagenome_2_FD_15232 | JGI IMG/M metagenome (IMG submission 15232) | reverse complement strand
ATCTTTCATAGACAAGCAGGTAGAAATTGTTCCCGCCGTAAAAAGAAGCTACGGTCGTCCGGTAGCTGTTCCCTTCCGCGGCTTTCTTTTCGATGACGGCACGCGCATCATTCACGGCAGTGGTCCTTTCTGTCTCGCTCATTCCCGGCTTGACTGCTGCCAGCACCTGGTCGGTAACATCCTCGATCCTGAGGAGGAAGGTAACCGAAAGCCCCGGGTTCGGTAGTTCCTGTTCCCTTGTCATCGCCCAGTAGCCGTCTTTCAGGTAATCGTGGTCAACAGTGCTGTGCGCCTGTATCTGTCCATACCCGCAGTGATGATTGGTCAGCAGAAGCCCCTGCGACGAAACGATCTCCCCGGTGCATCCACCTCCGAAAATGACCACTGCATCCTTGAGGCAGGCCTTGTTAAGACTGTAGATATCATCGGCTGACAGCTTCAGTCCAAGTTCTGTCATCTTCCCGATATTGAGCTTCTCAATCAGCGGGAGAAGCCACATTCCTTCGTCAGCTTTTGCCTTCAACCCGAAGGTCAGGGCAATGATGACAAAAAAAGCAAATACTCTTTTCATGTTGTTTTTGTTTAAGATTTTCTAATAAATATTAATAGTTGCCAAATATAGTTTTTATTTGAAAGGCTGCTTAGAAACGGAACTCAAGCTGAGTGTTAAAAAGTGTGAAAGAGCGCCTGTGATACGGGGTTATACCGTTCCTTAATATTGCTTCACGGTGGAATAGCGTTCCGTAGCCCTTATTCTTGTCCCAGCCGTATTCCGGATACTCGGGATGTATTTTTTTCATGTACTCATCACGGAATGTCTTGGCAAGCACTGAAGCAGCGGCGATGGGGAAGAAAAGCCCGTCACCCTTTATGATAGTCTGATGCCTGATATCCTTGTACGGGAAGAACCTGTTGCCGTCGACAAGAATGAACTGCGGCTCTTTCGACAGTCCCCCGATGGCCGTGTGCATCGCTTTGATCGTAGCTCTCAATATGTTCATGTCGTCTATTTCGCAGTTATCGACGAAGGCAACTTTCCATGCAATCGCCCTCTCGATGATCTCCTCCTTCAGCTCATCCCTCTGACGCGGGGTAAGCTTCTTTGAATCGTTGAGGACCGGATGCCTGTAGTTCTTGGGAAGGATCACAGCAGCAGCCACGACAGGTCCGGCGAGGCACCCCCTCCCTGCTTCATCACAACCTGCTTCGATCAGGTTATGGTAAAGAAATGATTTCAGCATTTCCGGTCTCTTTCATAAGTGATCCCGCAAATTAAGTAATTAACCCCTTTGCTTGTCAGATATTATTAACAATCTGCTGCCTGCCCGTGTTCAGTGCATATGAACAGCTTATCAACTTCGTTTTGAACAAATTGTTAATAATTGATTCGGCACACTCCGCAGAATCAACGAGGGAGCATCATTTTATGATATACCAGGACTCGCTGTTTGCTTCTACACTAACCGGTATGACCACATTATGGTTCCCGTCGATCCGGAACTTCCGGCCCGGACCGTCATTCTCGCTGATAATTGCGCTGCCTGAAAGCCCCGTATAGTAGATATTCAGCCTGAGATCCTCCCTGACAGGTGAGGCGGTTGGGTTATAAACCATCAGCAAGCCCTTCTCGGGACCGGCAGGATCGGCATGAAGGATTGCATCCGGACCGTTGCCGTCAGGCCTCCTGACATGGATTATATCCGCGTCGAGGATGGCCCTGTGCTTTTTGTAGAAAGAGACCCATTTTTTAACAAGTTCCATGGTCTCAGGGGCATCATAGAGCCTGTTCCCTCTCCATGCAGCCTGGACGCCTGCTCCGAAAAGATCGGCAAGCCTCTGCCCGTAATGTGGGAGATGGTCCCTGAGAGGCTCGATGGTTGCCTCCGCACCGCCTCCCTGATATTCAACGAGGGGTACGTGCATCCATCCCATGGAAGGTGTTTTTTCCCATGTCCCGTCATAGACATTCTGCCTCTCGATAATCTCCTGCTGTTTACGGGGCAGTGACCAGTTCGACTCCCGGTATCCCATTCCGGTCTTGCTGCTGCCGTTGAGGAAATACCAGTCGGGCACTGTGAGGTATACGCCTTTGCCCCTGCACCACCTGTAGAATCCCGTTATGATTTCAAACTGCTTTGCCTGGGAATCATCCAGGCTTTTATGACCTGGATGAGAAACCGAAGCACAAACATCTCCGGGATAAGAACCATCATGCTCGAAATTGTCAAAGCCGGTGTATTCTATGAACCTGTAGAGCTTTTTAAAGTATTCCACTCCCCAGGTGCTTCCCAGGCACGGTGAATTTCCGAATACAGGCTCTCTTCCTTCCGGCATCACCACATCATTGCCACCGCCCACCTTCCTGCTTGCTAGCAGGCTGTAACCGCCAAGGGCAATGCCTTTGGAGTGTGCATATTCTGTTAGCTTCCTGTACTTTTCGAGGTTTTGAATGGAGGTATCTTCAATATCGAAGCCGCTGCCAAACGAAAGAATGATCTTCTCGAATCCTGTGGCCGCACATTGGTCAACCGCATTCCTGACCGTTGCCGTGTCGGAATGGCGCAGGTGCATGAAAACGGGATTCTCTGTCACCCATGGAGTGATGGTCCGGTACATCTTCCTCTGGGCCAGTCCCCTCCTTTCCCTGTCGGAGCTGTCGAGAACGAGGATCCAGGTCCTGAACCCCGAGAACGTTCCGCCGGTCATTATCTCTTCGGCAGGTCCGATCACCGGACGGCAACTCAGCAGTGTAGGCTGGATCCTGTTGTAATTGACCACGGTTTTGTATTCGGGATCGGGTCCCCACCAGACCGATTTCTCATAGCACGATTCCGACGACATGCTTCCTCCGAAGGCATAATCGGTTTCCACATACACATCAGGCAGTATCCAGTTCTTTTTGTCGCCTACTGTGCTTTCCGCTTCCGTGAATGCCAGGATCTCGGAGGAATAGGTATCGACAGTAATTTTATCCGGGGAGCCGTTCCGGATGGTTATCCATTTGCAGATCAGCGGTATCCCGTCGTAGATCTCATAATGGACAATTACTTCGAGACCCCGGTACTCCCCGCTGTCGCACGTCCAGGATAAATCGGCTTTTTTCCCCGACGGAGGCCACGGCAGGTCTTTCGGCATCCAATCGAGCCTTTTCTTCCAGCCGAACCTCTCCTCGGTATCCCCGGTTTTGAAACCCTTCAGGGTAAATGCAGAAGCAGGGTCCGCCTTCATGGATGCCAGCCACTCCTCCGAAAGGTAGTTCATGACGGGCTGGCCCGATAATCCCCCGACCTTCAGCTCTTTCCCGTTTACCGTTATGACTGCCTCCGGCTTGACGGCCCTTAAAAGTTCATTCCCTGTCGCCAGGTTTCTGAATGAGATCGTGGCGCCGCCCGGCTTTAGCATTATTGTCCTCGAAACAAGACCGTTCCAAAGGACTATCCTGTCGTCCTCCTGCCTGACAGCCGCCTTGTAACCTGACGGATCGATCAGCCAGTCTGCCGGTCCGGCCTGGTCCCTGATGCATGATGGCAGCAGTAAAAGACAGGTGAACAGAGTGCACAAAATGACCATTTGCGGGTTAATGAACCTGCTTCGTTCTGGCTGGTGATTGGGAATAAAAATTCTCATTCAGGTACGGATTTTGTCAAGACTGATTCAAATTTAGGAACAATTATCTCTTTTGCTACATCCCTTAAAAAAACTAAATTTGCCCAAAATCCGAAAGATGATAACTATTGAACAGGTAAAGGAATTGACAGAGCGACGTGATGCGCTGAGGAGGTATCTTTGACATCGATGAGCGACAGAGACAGGTAGAGGAAAAGGAGGCTGAGACTCAGAAGCCGGAATTCTGGAATGACCCAAAGTCGGCTGAAGAGCTCCTCAGGCAGATCTCCCAGATCAAAAGCTGGATAAGCGGTTTTAACGAGGTGAGTACTGGTGTTGAGGACCTGGTGGTCTTATTCGACTTCTACAAGGAGGGGGAGGCCACCGAGGAGGACGTTGACAGGCAGTATGAAACCGCGCTGGGACTTGTTTCTGACCTCGAGGTCAGGAATATGCTTCAGAAGGAAGAAGACCAGCTGGGTGCGATACTGAAGATCAATTCAGGGGCAGGCGGGACCGAAAGCAACGACTGGGCCTCAATGCTCCTGAGGATGTACCTGAGATGGGCCGAAAGGAACAATTACCGGGTAAAGGAGCTTGATTTTCTGCCCGGGGATGAAGTGGGGGTCAAATCAGTGACCATTGAGGTGGATGGTGAAAGGGCCTACGGGTACCTTAAAAGCGAGAATGGCGTTCACAGGCTGGTCAGGATCTCCCCGTTCAATGCACAGGGGAAGAGGCAGACTACCTTCGCTTCGGTCTTCATAACTCCGCTGGTCGACAATAACATTGAAATCGCGATAAATCCTGCGGATATAACCTGGGAGACTTACCGTTCAAGCGGGGCCGGCGGACAGAACGTGAACAAGGTCGAAACCGCCGTCAGGCTGAGGCACCATCCCACCGGGATAGTGATCGAGAACCAGGAGACCCGCTCCCAGCTCAACAACAAGGAGAATGCCATGAGGATATTGAGATCCCAGCTTTACGACCTTGAACTGAAGAAGCTCAGGGAAGAGCAGGCGAAGATTGAGGGAGAAAAAAAGAAGATAGAATGGGGCTCTCAGATACGGTCGTATACCCTTCATCCATACAAGCTGGTCAAGGATCACAGGACAAACTACGAGAGCGGCAATGTGAATGCAGTCCTCGACGGGGACCTTAATGCATTTATCAAGGCATTCCTGATGGAGTTTGCAGGGAAGTAGAATTGAAGAGCTCTCATTTATTTTTTTTGTTTCACAGAGGGCACGGACCTGCCTGCCCTGCCTACCGGCAGGCAGGCGGTAGCCAGGGGAGACACGGAGTTGCACTGAGGGAGAGCACCCGGGAAAAGGATAATTGACTGGAAACTTAAGGCAAATATATATTTGTGAAGGATAAAAGACTGTTTGAAGAATTTCCGCCGGTTTCCGCAAAAGAGTGGACCGATAAGATCAGCAGCGACCTGAAGGGCGCTGATTTTGTAAGGAAGCTGGTCTGGAAAACCAAAGAAGGGTTCGATGTAATGCCATTCTACAGGAAGGAGGATCTCGAAGGCATCTTGATGCCGGATGGATCAGCCATGAAGGATAATAACCGGTGGTTCATTCGTCAGGATATAAATGTATCTGACTGGACCGTGGCGAACAGGGAGGCTCTCTCCCTCATGAAAAAGGGCATCGATTCGGCAGGATTCATTATCGGCGATCCGTCATCTGTCAATGAGGATAATATGCGGAAGCTACTTGAAGGTATCGACCCGCGATCGCTTGAGATGAATTTTCTGTCAGAGGGCATGGCCAGGGAGATAGTGGCATGTCTCAGGGATATCTTCGGCAGCTCTCTCCCTGATCTCAGGGGATGCATTGAAGCCGATCCGCTCGGCCGGCTTATGACCAACGGCACTTTGTGCATACCGGAGGATAAAGGCTTCGATTACCTTGCTTTGCTGACAAAAGATACGCTGCCCTTTCCGGGTCTCAGGAATATCCGGGTGAGCGGCAGGAATTACAAAGATGCCGGCTCTGACTCAGTAACCGAGCTCGCCTTCAGCCTGTCGATGGGTGTCGAATATCTCGACCAGCTTATCCGGAGAGGGTTGTCGGCCAGTGAAGCCGCTGGCAAGATAAGCTTCTGTTTCGGGACAGGACCGGATTATTTCATCGAGATAGCAAAACTGAGGGCGGCACGCATCCTCTGGTCTCTTATTCTTGAAAGGTTCATGCCGGGGGAAAGCAGCATGCCTCCGATGAGGATACATTCAGTCACTACTGCCTGGAACAGCACAGTGTATGATCCATATGTGAATATGCTCAGGACCCAGGGGGAAGCGATGTCAGCCGTGATCGGCGGCACAGATTCCCTAACGATCCTGCCGTTTGACAACGCATTTTCGTCCGGGGGAGAATTCCCGGGGAGGATTGCTAGGAACCAGCAGCTTATCCTGAAGGAGGAAGCCTTCTTTGATAAGGTTGCTGATCCATCGGCAGGTTCATATTATATTGAAAACCTGACCAGCCTCATGGCCGAAAAAACCTGGCAGCTTTTCATTGAAACGGAGAAGGCCGGAGGATTCCTTTCGTGTCTTAAATCGGGAGTTATCCAGGAGAAGATCCTCTCAATATCGGCAAGGCGGAGGTCAGATATCTCACGCCGGAAAGAGGTGCTGGTCGGGACCAGCAAGTATCCCGACCCGGACGAAAGAATCACACCTGACGCTGTTCCTCTTTTCAGCAAGGGCGGCCCCGGGGAAATTGTTGATCTTCCGGTGAGACCGGTAAAATCATCCAGGGCGGCTGAGGAGATCGAAAAAATACGGATCGCCGTTGAAAAAGCCCGGGTCCGGCCTGAAGTATTCCTTCTTACGATTGGCAATCCTGTCTTTGCAAAGGCAAGGGCCCAGTTCACAGCCGGATTCTTCGGTTGTGCCGGGTACCGCATAATTGACAATGAGGTTTTCAGGACACCTGAAGATGGTACTAAGGCAGCGATGGAATCGGGAGCCGGAATTGTGGTGATCTGCAGCTCGGATGAAGAGTATGCGCAGGTTGCGCCCGGCATATTCCGGAGCCTGGGCGGACATGCCGTTGTCGTGATAGCAGGAAACCCCGAATCAGCAGGTGAGCTGCAGGCGGCGGGGATAACGAATTTCATCAGTATCAGGTCGGATCTGTGCGAAACGCTTAATTATTATAACCGGATCCTTGGAATTAATTAACTGATCAGTTCTTCAACGATATATGAAGCCAGAATTCAAAAGTGACGATCTGCTGAACTACCGGGCGGACAAAGGAAGAAACAGTGAGGAGGGGGAAGGTAAAGGGACAGGAGTCTGGATGACCCCCGAAAGGATTGCTGTAAAGAGAAGGTACTCCGCTGAGGACCTGAACGGCCTGGAACACCTGGATTATGCAGCCGGGCTGCCTCCTTTCCTGAGAGGTCCGTACGCTTCTATGTACACGATCCGTCCCTGGACCATCAGGCAGTACGCCGGATTTTCAACGGCTGAGGAATCCAATGCCTTTTACAGGCGGAATCTTGCTGCAGGGCAGAAGGGGCTGTCGGTCGCATTCGACCTGCCCACTCACAGGGGATATGACAGTGACCATGAGCGTGTAACAGGTGATGTCGGGAAAGCCGGTGTAGCCATCGACTCGGTCCTTGACATGAAAATCCTCTTCGACAGCATCCCTCTCGACAAGATGTCGGTCTCGATGACAATGAACGGGGCGGTACTTCCCATAATGGCTTTCTATATCGTTACCGCGCTTGAGCAGGGGGCAAAGCTTGGGGAGCTCACAGGGACCATTCAGAACGATATCCTCAAGGAATTCATGGTGAGGAATACGTATATCTATCCGCCTGAATTCTCGATGAGGATCATCGCCGATATTTTCAGGTACACCGCTGCAAACATGCCGAAATTCAATTCTATAAGCATATCGGGCTATCATATGCAGGAAGCCGGCGCCACCTGTGATATCGAGCTTGCCTATACCCTTGCCGACGGGCTTGAGTACCTGCGGACCGGGATAAAGTCCGGCCTCAGGGTTGACGATTTTGCCCCGAGGCTCTCGTTCTTCTGGGCAGTCGGCATGAACCATTTCATGGAGATTGCCAAGATGAGAGCCGCAAGAATGCTCTGGGCTAAGATCGTAAAGCAATTCGATCCGAAGGATCCAAGATCGCTGGCCCTTAGAACTCATTGCCAGACTTCGGGCTGGAGCCTCACGGAACAGGATCCTTTCAATAATGTCGGCAGGACCTGCATTGAGGCGATGGCAGCCGCTTTCGGCCACACGCAGAGCCTGCATACCAACGCTCTCGACGAGGCGCTGGCATTGCCGACCGACTTTTCAGCCAGGATCGCCCGCAATACCCAGATCTATATCCAGGAAGAGACAAACATCTGCCGGGCAATCGATCCCTGGGGCGGGTCATACTATGTTGAAAGCCTAACAAATGAGCTTGCCCGCAGCGCCTGGAAGCACATCAAAGAGATTGAAAGCCTTGGCGGAATGGCAAAGGCCATCGGCTCGGGCATCCCCAAGATGCGGATCGAGGAGGCTGCTGCAAGGGCCCAGGCCAGGATCGACTCGGGGTTGCAGACGATCGTAGGTACCAACAGGTACAGGCTTGAAAGAGAAGAGCCGATCGAGACCCTCGAGGTTGACAATTCAGCCGTAAGGGAAGCCCAGATCAGGCGGCTGGCCATGCTCAGGGCCGGTCGCAATGAAGCAGAGTGCCAGGCATCTCTCAATGAACTGACAAAATGTGTCGAATCCGGGGAAGGCAACCTTCTCGCCCTTGCAGTTGATGCTGCGGCAAAAAGGGCCTCCCTGGGTGAAATTTCCAATGCATGCGAAAAAATAGCCGGGAGGTATAAAGCAGTGGTACACACAATATCAGGGGTATACTCTTCGGAGTATAAGTCCGACAGCGAATATGATGAAGCAAGGGCGCTTGTCGCAAAGTTTGCTGAAAAAGAGGGCAGGCAGCCCAGGATAATGATTGCCAAAATGGGCCAGGATGGCCACGACAGGGGAGCTAAAGTAGTCTCCACAGGTTATGCGGATATCGGATTCGACGTGGACATCGGACCCCTCTTCCAGACGCCGTCCGAGGCAGCAAGGCAGGCAGTCGAGAACGATGTTCATGTCCTCGGTGTCTCGAGCCTGGCAGCTGGTCACAAGACCCTTATTCCCGAGGTGATCGAGGAACTCAGGAAGCTTGGCAGGGAGGATATCCTGGTGATCGCAGGCGGCGTGATACCTCCGCAGGATTATGACTTCCTTTACAATGCAGGCGTCGCGGCAATCTTTGGCCCAGGAACATCAGTTGCAAAAGCTGCCAGGCAGATCCTGGAGATCCTTCTTCATTCATTTGAATAAAAAATCACTATCTTTAATAATCATGTATTATACCGGTTCTTAGCATGTTATAAGATGAAAAAAGCTATACTCTTCAGCACCCTTTTGATCCTCGCCATTGTCGGCTGCAGGTCAAAAAAAGTCCTTGTTGAAGCTCCTCCCTCATCTGAATTAATGGCCCATAAAACAGGTACGGATTTCTCACTCCAGGAGACCTGGCTGCTGGGATTTTTTGATTTTGGCAGGCTTTCCCGGGAACCCTATTCGGAGTGGTACCTGAAGGGATTCGATGAATACCAGCCCAATCCGGTCGCAATGTCGGTCCTGACTGAGCTTGACAAGTCGGGGATCTCTGTAAAGGTTGTAATGGGGACATGGTGCCCCGACAGCCGGAGGGAAGTCCCAAGGTTCATGAAGATCCTCACGCTCGCGGAATTCCCGATGCAGGAGCTGACGTTCATCGGTGTTGACAATGCGAAACTTTCTCCCGTTGGTGAATTTGACACTCTCGGCATCCAGCGCGTGCCCACTTTCATAATCTTCAGAAATAAAGTTGAAAGCGGACGCATCATTGAAAATCCTGTGGCGTCTTTAGAACAGGATTTGCTGGATATTTTGAAACGGAATGAAAAACAATAAAAATGATTGAATGATGGAAGATTTCTCAACCAACACAGGACAAGGTTCTCAGCAGGTTCAGGGTCAGGCCGGACAGACCCAGGGCCAGCCGGTCGGACAAAACCTTGGAATAGCAGCGCTGATCACTGCAATAATAACATTTGTCCTGGCAGTCATACCATGCGTGGGACTGATTGCCATCATCCCCGGGATAATAGCAATCGTGCTGGCAGCAGTGGGGCTGTCGCAGGCAGCCAGGAATGATTCCCCGAGGGGGGTACTCCTTGCCGCACTCATCATCGCGGTGATAGCCTCATTTATTTCCTTCTCACAGGTATTCGTTGCCGGAAGGATAGCAAGGAAAGCGGAGCACAAGCTGCCTTCGAACATCGAGAATGTAATCAACGATTTGCAGGAAAACGTGATCAAGAACCTTCAGGATGAGACCGTTAACATCAAGGTCGAGAGCAACGGCAACAAGGTCGAGATTACTACCAGCCCGGCAAAGACCAGCAGGGAACAGGAGCTTGAGAAGCTCGAAAAAGGCAATGCGAAGCCCGATGACACTATTCCTGCGAAAAAATAATCACACTGGGATAAGAGGCCTGATTACCGGGGAACCGTACCTTTTAATTAATATAATCCTCGCCGGAGTAATAGTGCTGATTTTCGCCTACTCCGGCATTTTTTCTCCTGTCAGGGACAATTATCCGGTTGTCTGCATTCATGAGAAGCTTACCGGCCAGCCATGCATTTCATGCGGCCTGTCGCACAGCTTTTCCCTGATTGTCAGGGGAAAGGTCGGCGAGGCCCTTACCTGGAATATCTACGGACTGAGGATATTTCTCTTTTTTGCTCTTCAGCTTGTCATGAGAGTCGTCTTGTCAGCTATCTGGATCAGGAATCCCGGGATACGGAAACAGATCGTGGTTTATGATGCCTCAGTGTCGGGATTGGTGTTCCTGATTGCTTTCTGGCCTTTCATAATAAACATATTCACCCAGGTACTTCAATTGTAGCTACGTCGAAGCATTTATTTTAACCGCAAAGCGTGCAGAGACTTGTTAAAGTACGCAAAGTAAATTTATCAGGGTATTTTCTTTGCGATCTTTGCTTAACCTTAGCGATCTTTGCGGTTATGATTCAATCCAGATCATTTAACAGATCATAAAGCAGGTGGCTCTCATACCCTCTCGACAATCCGAAGCGCATCATTTTCCCCTTGAGGTCGTACTGGTTTTTTGCCTTCAGGCTCTTCCTGTGGGAAGCCAGCACCTCCTTGATCATGTTAAGGTATTGTGAATCATCTACTGCATTTAAAGATTCCCTGATAATGTCATCAGGGATACCTTTAATCTTCAGCTGCGCCGCTATTTTGACCTTACCCCACTTGTTGTACCTGAGCTTATCGGAGATATAGGCTGCGGCGTATCTTTTGTCATTTACGAAATTCTCTTTGGCAAGTACCCGTATTATCTCACCGGCATCCTCTGCACTCACTCCCCAGGATGAAAGCTTACCGGCGATTTCCCCGCCCGAATGCTCGCTTCCCGCGCAGATTGCCATTGCCCTCCTGAGGGCGCTTTTGAAAAGGTCGGGATCACCCATTCCAGGTTGCCTTTACTATCCTGTCCTTCCCGTTAATATCCTTCCGGACAAGTATGTTACTGAATCCAAATGAAGCCGTGAGTTCGCGGACCCCGCTTCCCAGTGCCTCATTGATCTCAAAATAGATCCGGCCTCCGTCCCTGAGGATGCTGATAGCTTTTGCCAGGATGGCGCGGTAGAAGAGGAGCGGGTCGCTGTCGGGCACAAAAAGGGCTTCGTGAGGTTCGTAGTTGAGCACGTTCCTGCGCATCTGTTCTTTCTCTGAATTCCTCACGTACGGGGGATTGCTCACCAGGATATCCGTTTCCCGGGGCAGGCCTGGCTCACCTTTCAGGATGTCAGCCTTGATGAAATTGATCTTTACATTGTTAAGTGCAGCATTTTCACTTGCTGTCCCGAGTGCCAGGTCAGATACGTCAGTGGCAGACACGGTCGCAGAGGGGAGCTTGACCGCGACTGCGACAGCTATGCACCCCGAGCCTGTTCCGATATCCAGGAGCTCCCCGGTGAATCCGGGATTCTCCCTGATTATCAGGTCTGCAAGTTCCTCGGTTTCGGGCCGCGGGATCAGGACACCGGGCCTGACCCTTATCACACAGTCAAGGAATACGGTTTCCCCCAGTATGTACTGGATAGGCTTCTCCGACTTCAGCTCCTCGCAAATCCCGACAATTCTTAAAGCATCTTTCGGTTCGACGAACTTATTTTCCGCCCCGTGCAGCGTAAGCCTGCTCAATTTCAGGACGGAAGCGGTGATGATGGCGGTGAAGGCCCATATTTCACCTTCAGGATAGAGACCGGCGAGTTCTGAGGAAAGATACTTTCTGATATCCGCGATAGTTTGTAATTTAACGGCCATAAGTCAAATTTAGCACTTTAGAGGGAATGCAGGAAGGTGATGACAGGAAATTCATGATGAGGTGCCTGGAGCTTGCCTCAAAGGCAGAAGGACTGACTTACCCCAATCCCCTGGTCGGCTCGGTGATCGTGCATGACGGCAGGATAATTGGAGAAGGGTATCATGTCAAAGCCGGCGGTCCTCATGCCGAAGTGGTTGCAGTCGAATCGGTCAGGGAGAGGCATCTCCTGGAAAAATCGGTTCTTTATGTTAACCTGGAGCCCTGCTCTCATTTTGGGAAAACACCCCCGTGCACCGACATGATAATAGCTAACAGGATCCCAAGGGTAGTGGCCGGCACAATCGATACAAGCGATAAGATTTCTGGCAAGGGGATCGCCAGGCTGAGGGAGGCAGGGATCAGTGTGGAGGTAGGGGTGGAGGAAGCAGAATGCAGCAGGATCAACAGGCGTTTTTTTTCATTTCACGAGAAGAAACGGCCATACATCACGCTGAAATGGGCCCAGAGCGCCGACGGGTTCATCGACGTGGAAAGGCCCGAAGGATCCAAACCTGAACCATTCTGGATATCCGGAAAGCCCGAAAGGGTGCTTGTACACAGGTGGAGGGCCGCCGAACAGGCAATCCTTGTCGGGGCCGGTACCGTGAGGTCCGACGATCCGAGGCTCGACGTCCGCGAATGGAAAGGCAGCAACCCGGTCAGGATTATCCTCAGCGGTTCGGGGAACCTGCCGTCAGATCCGGGGATGAAGGAGTCAATCGGTTCAACCATTATCTTTACATTCTTCCCTGAAAGGATAAACTTCCCGGGAGCCGTAGTGGTCAAGCTCAGCGGCAATCAGACCGCTGCCCTTCAGATCTCCGATCACCTGTGGCGGTGCGGGGTTCAGTCATTGCTGATAGAGGGGGGAGCCACTGTCCTGAATCACTTTATCAGGAACCGGATGTGGGATGAGGCAAGGATATTTTACGGGAAGAAGAGTTTTGTTCGCGGGGTTTCGGCTCCTGAGATCCGGGGGACTCTTCTGTCCAGGGTCAGGTACACCGAAAGCAGCCTTGAGATCCTACTTAATGATCAATGAATCAAACATCTTAAGGCACTTTCCAGGAGTTACAAAGATTTTTGTTACTCTGTGATCTCCGTGTTTTCCCTGTGTCCCGATAGCTATCGGGATCCGTGTAACCAGCAATTGGAGGGTGATTCAGATCCTTGCAATCTTCCGCGGATCATCTATCCAGCCCTTGTTCTTCATGAGGATGGATATCACCTCACCAGGAACTGAAGCTACCTCCCACATCGCCTTATGCTCCGGCCTAAGGAATTTTCCCCGGATCATATGTTCAAGAAATCCGATCAGGGACCTGTAGAAATCAAGTGTATTGAGGATTACGATCTGTCCTTTGAAAAGGCCGAGCTGTTTCAGGGTTATTGCCTCTGCGAGTTCTTCCAGTGTGCCGATACCTCCTGGAAGAGCGACTATTGCATTGGCCCGCGAGAACATATTTTTCTTCCTTTCCCCCATGTCATCCGTGACGATCATTTCACTGATACCGCTATGGCCCCAGCCTTCATCATTCATGAATGAGGGGATCACCCCGGTCACTGTGCCCCCGTTCCTGATCACTGCATCGGCAAGTGCGCCCATCAGTCCGATCCCGCCTCCGCCATAGACCACCGACATGCCCGCCTTAGCCAGGAGGGTGCCAAGCTCCTCTGCGGCTGCGGTATATCTCCTGTCAATCAGGCTGCTGGATGCAGCAAAAACACAAATCGTCATATCGGGAGTATTGTTATAAAAATAACAATTAAGGCGACGTCTTAAAAGCAGGTTTAAACCGCAAAACACTACTCAATCCTTTCAAGGAGACTTCTTTAACTCCCTTCAGGGGACTGGGGGTAATACCTTTGCGCCTGCCTGCCGGTAGCCTGGGTTATTTGATTTAACCTTTTGAGACAGCCTCAATCCGGCTTATGGCTGAACTGTCTCAAGTCCGCTTACTGGATCAGCGGATTCAGCTTGTTCACAAAGTTGACCTTTGGAACTGCCCCCACCTGCTTGTCAGCAACCTGGCCGTTCTTGAAAAAAAGCACGGTAGGTATATTACGTATGCCAAACCTGGCGGTTATGCCCGGGCTGTTGTCAACATCGCATTTCACCACAACGGCTTTCCCTTCAAAGTCTTTGGAGATCTCTTCAATAGCCAGTGCAATCGCCCTGCACGGTCCGCACCATTCAGCCCAGAAATCCACCACTACCGGCTTATCCGATCCGAGGACAATTTGATCAAAGTTGCTGTCGTTTACTTCAAGTGCCATCTCTTCTATATTAATTCCTTAATATTCCGTTTCCTGAATTTTCAATGGGTGCAAAGATAACTAATTAACTTTAAAATCCATTCCCGGGTAATCCTCCAGGAACGAAATCAGCTCATTATTCAACCTGACCCTGTAAGTCCTTGAGAACATGGGCAGTGAGATCTTGTCATCAGGGTCATAGAACACGAATTTAAGCTCGGTCTCTCCCTTGTTCTCCCTCACGAGTTCCATGAGCTCGCTGATCATCCCATGGCTTATTTCAGCCGGGTTGATCCTAAGGGTCACGGTCCTGATAAGCTCATCCTTGACACTCGAAAGCAGGTTTATTGTTTTGATGTGGAACTCGAGCTCATCCTCCCTGAATTTTTTCTTTTGCACCCTTCCTTTTACAAGCAGGTAGTAGCCGATGAAAAAGAATTTGCTGAACTCTATATATTCCTTGTCGAACATCATGAACCTGAAGGAATCCGTATAATCCTGAAGGGTGAATGATCCGTATGGCTTCCCGTTCTTTCCTATCCCGTTCCTGGTATCGGTCACCATACCGGCCACAACGATATCCTTTTCATACCAGTCCTGCAGGTTCTGGACCTCGGCAAGCGTTGCGGTGGCGAAAGTGCTGATCTCAAGCTTGAATTCATCGAGTGGATGAGCCGACAGGTAAATGCCGATAACCTCCTTTTCCTTGTTGAGCTTTTCAAGCCTGGGCCAGTCGGGACATGACGCAGGCTCGGGCTTCATGATATCGAATCCCCCGCTTTCACCGAAAAGGGTCTGCTGGTTGGAATTCCTGATGGATTTTGCGTTATTGCCGTACCGAATGAGGTTCTCAATAAAGCTGATGCCTCTGCCGTCGATTGAAAAGTACTGTGCCCTGGAGATATCGGTGAAGCAGTCGAACGCACCTGCCACAGCCATCGCCTCCAGGTTCTTCTTGTTTAGGGAATTGAGATTGACCCTCTCAGCCATTTCGTAAATGCTACCGTATAACCCGTTCTTCTCCCTTTCCTCAATAAGCTGCAGGACAGCACCTTCCCCGACACCCTTTATTGCACCCAGGCCAAACCTGATATTCCCGTCCTTGTTCACAGTGAACTTTACATTACTCTCATTTACATCGGGACCAAGGACCTCGATGCCCATCCTGCGGGTTTCGTCCATGAATACGGTGATTTTTTTCAGGTCGCTGATGTTGCGGCTGAGGACCGCAGCCATATACTCGGCGGGATAATTGGCTTTAAGATAGCCCGTCTGGAACGCAACAAGGGCATAGCATGTAGCATGTGATTTATTGAAGGCATACTGTGCGAAAGCTTCCCAGTCTGACCATATCTTGATTACAATATTCTCATCATATCCGTTCTTTTTACAGCCCTCAAGGAACTTGACCTTCATTTCATCCATTATCGACTTCTTCTTCTTTCCCATGGCCTTTCGGAGCGAATCTGCCTCTCCCTTAGTAAAGCCCCCGAGTTCCTGTGAAAGGAGCATCACCTGCTCCTGGTACACTGTAATGCCATAGGAGTCGTTGAGGTACTTCTCCATTACCGGGAGGGTATAATCGATCGGCTCGACCCCGAGCTTTCTCCTGATGAATTTGGGGATATACTCCATCGGGCCGGGCCTGTAGAGTGCGTTCATCGCGATAAGGTCCTCGAACCTGTTAGGCTTCAGCTCCTTCAGGTACCTTTTCATCCCGGTCGATTCAAACTGGAAGATCCCGGTGGTTTCGCCGTTGCTGAAGAGCTCGTAGGTTTTCCTGTCGTCGAGGGGAAGGTTCTCAATGTCGATGTCTATGCCCCTCGACCGCTTTATGTTCTCCATGGCGTCCTTGATGATCGAGAGGGTTTTCAGCCCCAGGAAATCCATCTTGAGCAGACCGACCGATTCCACCTGGCTCCCTTCATACTGAGTGACATAAAGGTCGGCGTCTTTTGCCGTGCATAGCGGGATATAGTTGTCGAGCGAATCTTTGCCGATTATTATGCCGCAGGCGTGTACCCCCGTCTGCCGAACCGACCCTTCCAGCACCTCCGCAAATCTCAGGGTCTGGGCGATCAGCTTGTTGGGCGACTCCTTCTCCTTTGCAAGTTCGGGGACTTCGGTATATGCCGATTTAAGTGTGACCCCCGGCTTTTCCGGGACTAGTTTTGCGAGCCTGTCGGCGTCGGGTAGCGGGAGCTTTTGAACACGTGCAACATCACGTATCGCCATTTTTGCTGCCATGGTCCCGAAAGTAATGATATGTGCCACCTTGTCGTGGCCATACTTGTTCACAACATATTTCAGGACCGATTCCCTGCCGTCCTCGTCAAAGTCGATATCGATATCGGGCATTGAAATACGGTCGAGGTTGAGGAAACGCTCGAACAGTAAGCCGTATTTAATTGGATCTATATCGGTGATCCTCAGGCAGAAAGCTACCGCAGACCCGGCTGCAGAACCTCTTCCGGGGCCGACGGAAACGCCCATCTCCCTCGCTGCCCTCAGGAAATCCTGGACTATCAGGAAGTACCCGGGGAATCCCATCTTTGCGATTGTCTCCAGCTCAAAATCGATCCTGGCGGTCTGTTCCGGCGTGAGCTCGCCCCATCGCTCCACTGCACCCTTCAAAGTGAGGTGGCGAAGGTATTCATTCTTGTCGCCGAACCCTTCAGGTATCTCGAAGTCGGGCATGATCGGATCATGATCGAGCTTGAATTTTTCTATTTTGGCAACGAGGCTGGCGACATTGTCGATTGCTTCAGGCAAATCGCTGAATATCGATCTCATCTCCTGCTCGGTCTTCAGGTACTCCTGCCTCGTGTACCTGAGCCTGTCCGGGTCGTCGATATCCTTGGCGGTATTTATGCAGATAAGCCTGTCGTGGGCTTCAGCGTCTTCAGCATTGATGAAATGGACGTCGTTTGTCGCAATGATCTTCACATTGTACTTCTGCGAGAGCTTCCGGAATCCTTCGATCACCTTCTGCTGCAGGGGGAAGACGGACCTGTCAGCCTCAGGATCGTAGGTCTCATGCCTTTGGACCTCAAGGTAAAAATCATCTCCAAAGAGATCGGTATAATATTTCAGTGCGTTTTCAGCACCCTGCGTGGTCCCGTTCAGAAGTTCATCCTGGATCTCGCCTGCCAGGCACGCCGATGAAGCGATAAGGCCCTCCCTGTATTTTGACAGAAGCTCCTTGTCGATCCTCGGTTTGTAATAGAATCCCTTTATCCAGGCTGTTGAAACCAGCTTGACAAGGTTCCTGTACCCTGCCAGGTTCTTGGCCAGCAGGATAAGATGATCTCCCGAGCGATCCTGCTTCTCCGAGACATCCGATATCGACCTTTTGGCAACATAGATCTCACAACCGATTACGGGCTTGATGCCCTTCTTCATGGCTGTTGCATGGAACTCCTTCACACCAAACATGTTACCATGGTCGGTAATAGCAACAGCCTCCATCCCGTATTCCCGAGCCTTATCGATAAGAAGCGAAATATTCGAGGCGCCGTCGAGAATTGAGTATTGTGTATGTACGTGCAGATGCGAAAAAGTTCCCATAAAATATTCCGGTATTTATTTAGGATTGACACAAAATTACTCAAAAATGAATAATTAATCATTCTTCATCTTTCTCCTGAGCATATTAAATTTTATTAAGAAAAAGGATAGAAAATGTTTCAATCGGTGTTTGATTTTAAAATTATAATGATACTTTTGAATCCCGATGCCATGCATCATTAAGGGTGATAAATGGGGTTGGAAAACTCCTCCCTTAAATTTTAATACCTAAACCTAAGTTTATGAAAAAAATTCTGCTATTTATTTTTGTCCTGTGTGGTTTAGTGCTGACCGCCGCCGGTCAGCAAAAGACTGTAACAGGCACAGTAACAGGGGCCGAGGATGGCCAGCCTGTCATTGGTGCCACCGTTACTGTTAAAGGAACATCAGTAGGTGTTTCAACAGACATTAACGGCAAGTATCAGATCTCTGTCGCTCCTGGGTCCACTCTCGAGTTCAGATTTCTGGGCATGAAATCCAGGGAGGTTGTCGTTGGGGCCACCTCAGTAATTGATGTTGCTCTTGAGCTTGAGCTGAAAGGGGTTGACGAGGTTGTGGTTGTGGGCTACGGGACTCAGATAAAGTCAAAAGTAACGGGCAGTATCTCGAAAGTTGATGGTGCGACCCTGCAGAACATTCCTGTTCCGACCGTGGAGCAGGCTCTCCAGGGAAAATCAGCCGGGGTGTTTATCGAGTCGGTCAACGGGAAATCAACCGGTACGACCAATATAAGGATCAGGGGATCCTCTTCAATCACGGCTACAAACCAGCCGCTCTTTGTTGTCGATGGAATCCCGCTCACGACTGAGGCGCTTAACTACTCGGGTGCAGTCATCAATCCTCTTACCTCAATAAATTTCAATGATGTCGAATCCATTGAGATCCTTAAGGATGCGGCTTCCTCCGCCATCTACGGTTCGCGCGGCACCAACGGTGTTGTCATCATCACAACCAAAAAAGGCACCAGCGGAGCGACAAAGCTTAATTTCACCCTTCAGACCGGGTTCAATGAAGCATCGAGGAGGAGGGAGTTCATGAATTCCCAGCAATATGTAAAGTACTTTCAGGAAGCTGCATACAACAGCGACCTGATCGACGGGATAGATCCCATCAATAATCCGGCTGATTATGAAAACTCATGGCTGGAATTTGCCAATGGTAGGATGGAACGTTATTCAGGCTGGGCCGCTATTCTTGACGGATCAGGCAATTACACCGGATCAAAGGCTAACACTGACTGGCAGGATCTGGCTTTCCAGAGGGGCAGGATCCTGTCGGCCGACTTCTCCGCCCAGGGGGGGACCGACAAGCTGAAGTTCTTTACCAGTCTTTCATATAATAATAGTAATGGTATCCTTGTGTCAAATGGAATTGAAAAGATCAATGGCCGGCTCAATATTGACAATAAGGTAAATAATTTTACCGATCTTGGATTTACCCTGAGCCTGAATCGTACCAAAATCGATCAGGTTTCAGCCGACAACGCTTTTTCAACCCCGATGCAGCTGGTTGCCCTGGCGCCTATTACGCCTGAAAAGGACCTCAGCGGGGAGTTGTCGCAATTACCGGTGACAACTTACTATAACGGGCTCCTGGACGTTAAGTATGCCAACAGGAACATCCTGGAATACAGGACGGTGGCGAACGGATATCTTACATTCAGCCTTTTGAAGGGCCTGAAATGGAGGAATGAATTCGGTTTTGACCTTTACAACCTCAAGGAAAACGGCCGCTACGGAAAAGAGACTGATACCGGTGCAGGTTCAAATGGTTATGGCTTCACCAATTATGCCCAGACCCAGAATATTACAACAAAATCATACCTCGATTACCTGACAAAGATCGGCGATTTTGATTTCAGCGGGGTCCTGGGGACCGAATTCCAGTACACGTCGGTTGACAATGCAAGGGCAGAAGGTGAACAGTTCCCGTCTGATGCACTGAAGACACTGGCCAGCGCAGGGCTGATAACCGGAGCAACATCGACGGTTACACAGTACAGCTTCCTTTCATACTTCTCAAGGCTGAACTTTGACTTCAAGGACAAATACCTTGTTACATTATCCGGACGCGTTGACGGGTCCTCAAGGTTCGGGGAGAACAACAGGTATGGGTTTTTCCCTGCCGCATCCCTCGGATGGGTGTTATCCAAGGAAGGGTTCCTCTCAAATAATTCGACCATCAGTTTCCTGAAGCTGAGGACGAGTTACGGACTCACCGGTAACGCAGGGATTGACAACTTCGGGCATCTCGGACTTTATGGAATTCACAGGTACAACGGCCTTGGTGGAACTGCTCCAAGCCAGCTGAAAAATCCGGATCTCGGATGGGAATCAACAAGACAGATCGATTTCGGCATTGACTACGGGTTCTATAAAAGCCGCATTTCCGGGGAAATCGATTTTTACGCTAAGAAAACCAGGGACCTGCTTCTGAATATCCCGGTTCCCGAGACTTCGGGTTACGGATCGCAAATGAAAAACATCGGGTCGGTTGATAACAAAGGAATCGAATTTGTGATAAACACCAATAACCTGACCGGGAAATTTTACTGGAATACGAGCCTTAACCTGTCGTACAACAAGAACAGGGTTACCAATCTTGGCGAGCAGACAATTATTGACCAGGGAAGCGCACGCTACATGAATGTGGTCAAGGTGGGAGAGCCCATCGGGGTATTCTACGGGGCTGAATATGCCGGGGTCGATCCTGCAAACGGAGACGCTCTCTGGTATGTCAATACCAAGGATGCCAACGGAATAGTGACCGATCACACTACGACGACGAATGATTTCAACAGCGCAAACTTCGTGGTGCTCGGCTGCCCGACTCCCAATTTCCTCGGGGCAATAACCAATGTCGTTGGATACAAGGGATTTGAACTTTCCTTCACATTCCAGGGAGTCTCAGGAAATAAGATCCACCTGATCGGCGACCAGTGGATGGCCGCGAATGGTGTATGGTACGATAACCAGCTGACTTCACAGCTTGCCAGCTGGAAGCAGGCCGGTGATGTAACCGATGTTCCGCAGGCAAGGCTTGGCTACGATAACGGTGATCAGAGCCGCAACAGCAGGTATCTTTCTGACGGTTCCTATATAAAGCTCAGGACATTGGTCTTCAGCTACGAAATTCCAAAGAGGATAGCTCAGAAAGCCGGCCTCGACAGGATAAGGCTGTTTATCCAGGGACAGAACCTTTTAACGATGACCAGGTACAAGGGATGGGACCCGGAAGTTTCGACCGATTTCCTTAACGATAATATAACCTCAGGATGCGATTTTTATTCGGCTCCTCAGCCGAGGTCGCTGGTCTTTGGTATTACTATCGGGTTATAAACATTTAAAAAAGGGAAATATGAAAAAATTACTTTCAATTATAGCAATTGCTTTTTTCTGCGGCATATTTTCAGGCTGCAACAAGCAACTCGATCTGAAACCATCCCAAAGCATTGACGAGGCCGATGCTCTCAAGACAGATGAGAATGTGAAGGCCGTTCTCCAGGGCGCCTATTACCAGTTTGGACAGGCCGGCATCTATGGCGGCTGCCTGCTTCGTAATGCAGAGCTCCTTGGCGGTGATGGCGAACTCCAGTGGGTCGGGACTTATATCGATCCCCGTCAGATTTATCTTAAAACCATCCTTACCACCAATTCTGAAGTGGACCTCCAGTGGGCAGAAAGCTACGAGGTGATCAATACTATCAACAATATCCTCACGGCCCTGGATGTCGTGAATGAAGGAGATCGCGACAGGGTCCACGGCGAAGCCCTGTTCCTGAGGGGACTGATGTATTTCGATCTTGTCCGCTTTTTCGGGGAACAGTATAAGTTCGGTACAACCAATGACCAGTTAGGCGTGCCTTTGGTCCTGACACCGACCAAGGTTCTCGGCCCTGACAATTTCGTGACCCGCAGCACTGTGGAAGAGGTTTATGCCCAGGTACTGACTGACCTCACGCTGGCTGCATCACTTCTGCCTGAAGAGAATGATGTTTACGCTTCGAAAGGATCTGCAAATGCCTTGCTTGCAAGGGTTTATCTCCAGAAGGGCGACTATGCGAATGCCCTTGATGCCTCGGATGCCGTGATCAGCTCAGGCATCTATGCCCTGCAGCCGACTTATGACAAAGTGTTTAATAATGACAACAATACATCTGAGGACATATTTGCGACGCAGATTACCCCGCTTGACTATATCAGCTCCATGACCGAGTTCTTTTCAACCGAGGATTACGGCGGAAGGGACGGGGACATAATCATCCTTGACGGCCATCTGAACCTTTATTCTCCGGGTGACCAGAGATATGACCTGTTTTTTAACGGCAACGGTTCAATTGAATGCGGGAAATGGAACAACAAATTCGGAGTGGTTAACCTGATCAGGCTTGCTGAAATGTATCTCATAAGGGCTGAATGCAACATGAGGTTATCATCGGCCACGGGAGCGACACCCCTTGAAGATTACAATGTGATCCATACCAGGGCCGGCCTTGACCCGGCAGCATCCGTGACGCTAGAAGATATCCTTCTGGAAAGGAGGCTTGAACTTGCATTTGAAGGATTCAAGATACATGATATGAGAAGGTTGCACGAAAATGTTGCATCTCTTCCGTATAACGATCCAAAGCTGGTCTATCCGATCCCTGAACGAGAGATCAATGCCAACCCTTCGCTTGCCAACCAGCAGAATCCGGGGTATTGAACATGTAGTTTCACAGAGGACACAAAGGAGACACGGAGATTCACTGAGAATATACTCCGTGTCTCCTCTGAGATCTCTGTGTGACCATTCCGGGCACTCCTTTTTTATACTGCGCTGCTTAGATTATTAATAAAAATTATATCTTTGCACCCACAATTTTAAAAGGAGATAAATTAAAGTTTTAAAAAGCAGATGGCAGTAAAAATTAGATTAGCCAGAAAAGGCCGTAAGAAAAAGGCCTACTACCACATTGTGGTAGCTGATAGCAGGTCGCCACGGGATGGCAGATATATTGAGAGACTCGGGAGCTACAACCCACTTACCAACCCCGCCACAATCGAACTTGATTTCGACAAGGCACTTGGTTGGCTGCAAAATGGCGCACTGCCCACCGACACATGCAGGGCTATCCTTTCATACAAGGGAGTTCTTATGAAGAAGCACCTTCTGGAAGGAGTTAAAAAGGGTGCATTTGATGAGGCAGAAGCAATCCGCCGCTTTGAAGAGTGGATGAAGCAGAACGATGCCAAGATTGAAGCCAAGAAATCAGGTCTCGAGAAATCGATGGATACTGAGCTCAGCAATCGTCTTGCCGCTGAAAAGAAGGTCAACGAGACCAGGGCTGCAAAGATTGCAAAAAAGCTTGCTGTCCTTGCTGCAAAGACCGAGGCTCCTGCTGAAGAAGCCGTTGCACCTGCACCTGAAGAAAACACTTCAACGGAAGCGGCCCCTGAAGCTGGTTCCGACGAACCAAAACAGGAATAAACCCGTGACCCTTGAAAACCCGGTCGGATGGATTATAAATCTGAGATACTCCTTGGCCGGATCAACAGGATAATCGGCAACGAAGGTTCGGTTTCGGTAAAGCTCGAAAAGGCATTTATTGACAATATTCCTGAAATGGAATCGGTTTTTCTGGAAATTGATGAGAAACCGGTTCCTTTTTTTATTTCACATCTGGAATACCCGGGAGGTGACATCTGCAAGCTTAAGCTCGATGGATACTCGACGTTTGACAGGCTCGCTGAATTCAACGGCTGCCGGGTATTCCTTACCTCCGTACCGGCAGGCCATAAAGCGGCCGCCCGACCTGCAGCAGCGATCACCGGTTTCAAAGTTGTCACACAGGGGGATGAACAACTGGGGACCGTTCGGAGGGTCATCGACAATCCCGGCCAGGTCCTTCTGGAACTGGTATCACCGGATGGCCGTGAAATCCTGGTCCCTTTCCACAGCGACCTGGTCATAAGAAGTGACCGCAGGAAAAAACTGATCGTCATGGACCTGCCTGAGGGTTTGGCCGGCCTGAACAGGTAACGAAAATTTCCGGCAAAATTTTCTGATTCATGCAACTTTGACAAAAAATTCCTGTCATTGTATATATTTTGAATTATTCTAAACCCAAGTAAGTATGAAAAAGATTCTTTTCCCCATGGCATTGATTGCACTCCTTTTCCTGCAAGCCGGCCCAGTGACCGGGCAGTCGCACGAAACAAGAAATGTCAGAGATTTCACCAAAGTAAGCTTTGGCGTAGCAGGTGACCTGATAATTAAATTCGGCCCTGAATGCAAGCTGGTGATTGAAGGGCCGGCCAAGGCTGTTGAAGAGACCATAACCGAGGTGAACGGTGACAGACTCGTCATTAAAAGGGAGCATTGGAGGATGGATTTCCACGAGGAAAAAGTGACAATTAACCTGACTATGCCTGAGCTCAGGAGCCTCGGTGTTTCAGGATCGGGAAAGGCAACAGTCACGGAACCGGTCAAGGAAGCTGATGAGCTGAGTCTCAGCGTGAGCGGAAGCGGGAAGATCCTTACGGATAACATTGATGCAGACCGCCTTGAATGCAGCATTTCAGGGTCAGGGGACATCAGGTTAGGCACAGGAGGCAGCATCGACAGGGGTGATGTTTCGATCAGCGGCTCCGGTTCATTTTCAGGGGAGTCAGTTGAGATCGATCACCTAGAGGTCAGTGTTTCGGGAAGCGGCGACTGCTATTGCAAGGCCGGCGACACGCTTGTGGCACATGTTTCAGGGAGCGGGAACGTGACCTACTCGGGCAATCCTAAGGTCGATGCAAGAGTTTCCGGGTCGGGCCATGTAAGATCAAAATAAACTCAGATCCTTATTATCTTAATTGTACCGTCACTGTTCACCTTGATGACCGGTGACGGTTTGTATTTTGTATTGTCGTCCTGCCGGTGCCTCACAACATACGACACTGAGCCGATGATCCCGGCGTCAATCCCGGAGAAGTTTCCGGGGGACTCGGCATCGCTGAAATTGGCGGAGGTCGACACCACCGGCTTCCTGAACCTTGTAATGAGCTCACTGCAGAAGCTGTCGGACGTAATTCTCATCCCCACCGAACCATCCTCGCCGCAGACTCCGGGTGCGAGGTTTTTACCCCCGGGATAGATGATCGTGACAGGCTTTTCCGTCACATCCGTAATTGCTGAAGCAGCAGGCGGTATCGAACTGACATACCTCTCGAGCATTGTTATTCCGTTAACAAGAACTATCAGGCTCTTGCTGTCGCTCCTGCGCTTTATCTCAAATATCCTTTTCACCGCCTCTCCATTAGTCGCATCACATCCAAGCCCCCATATGGTATCGGTCGGATAGAGGATCACTCCTCCCTCCCTCAGCACTTTGACCGCGTTATTGATATCTTCCCTGAAATCCATGTACATAATTAGATTTATTGCTTCTATTTAAATCCATCCCGCTTTCTCCTTTTCTCCTTTTCTCTCCTTCTCCCTTGCCCCTCAGACTCCCTTGTCAGGCCATTTGCTCTAAACCGGGAGATCGTATTCTCTAAGAGCTTCGTTTAGAGAAGTTTTCTTATCGGTCGATTCTTTACGGGCCCCGATGATCAGGGCGCATGGCACTCCGAATTCACCTGCGGGATACTTCCTCATGTATGAACCGGGGATGACAACTGATCTTGGGGGGACAAAGCCTTTGTATTCTGTCCTTTCCGGGCTGGTGACATCAATTATTTTTGTACTGCCGGTAATGACCGAGCCTGCTCCGAGAACCGATTCTTTGCCGATATACGCTCCTTCCACCACAATGCATCTCGATCCAATAAAGCAGTTATCCTCCACGATGACAGGGGCGGCCTGCACCGGTTCCAGGACACCTCCAATTCCGACCCCGCCGCTCAGATGGACATGCTTGCCGATCTGTGCACATGAACCCACTGTCGCCCAGGTATCGACCATGGTCCCTTCATCCACCCTTGCCCCGATATTCACATAGGAAGGCATCAGGATCACTCCTCTTGCAATGAATGAGCCGTACCTTGCTATGGCGTGGGGAACGACCCTGATGCCAAGCTGTTCATAGTTCTTCTTCAGCGGAATCTTATCGTGGAATTCAAGCGGCCCGGCCTCGGTCGTCTCCATCTTCCTGATCTGAAAATACATGATGACCGCCTTCTTGATCCATTGATTCACAATCCATCCCCCTTCCCGCGGCTCTGCAACCCTTATGAGCCCTTTGTCCAGATGATCGATTGCCGATTCTATTTCAGCCCTGACAGTGTCATCATTGATCATAGATCTTTCATCCCAGGCTTTCTCAATAAGAACTGTGTTTATATTGTTCATTGGAATAATAATTTTTGTAAATTTAATAAATGTTAGAAGCCCCGATTTGTTTGCAGGGTCAAATTGCTTTATTCTCCGGAAAAGAGAATCTGAAACAGGGGGAGTGACCCGGGTTCTTTGTAATTAAGGTATTCTGCGATGATCATGATCTCCAAATACATAAAATTATGAAAAGATACGTCTATCTCACCTGCACGCCGGAGGCTCTTGTTGCTTCGATGCTTCCTCCTGAAGGATTCGGCATGTACCTTTCGACAGGTACGAAGAAAAGGAATAAAGGCCAGACGATTTTCTTTGAAGTCGACCTTGAGAAGATCGAGCACCTGATCGACATGGAAAGCCTTAACAAACGCTGTGTCCCCAAGGAGGACGGAAGTCCTAAAAGTTCTGTTTATCTTTCGGTTTACAGGGTCCTGGAAACGATCCCCCTCGATGCAATTAAAAGCCTCTATCTGACCACCGATCATGGCACGGTCCTCGAGATAAAAAAGACACCTTATGAAGTGTCGGGTGAAGCAGCAAACGATCTGCACCTGTATCAGGAGCTGTGCCCGGTGACACCCCTTGTGGCCAGCGGGCTTCCACCCTCGGCATTCATGAAGACGCTGACTGATGGCTCCAGGCCGATAGTCCTGCCAAAACTCTTCTTCGTCGAGCTGAAGCTTGGAGAGCTGAGGACTAACCCGCTTTACGGGTCTGCGGAACAATTGCCCTATTCAAATGTTGGCCACCTCAGGGATTGCCTTGAGATACTGAGGGGAGAATATGAAAAGCATATGAAGACTGTGCAAAGGATCTTTTCAGGAATACTTCTGTACAGGACGATCGAGTCAGGCTTCTACCTCGGCGCAAAGGACGAGCTCTATCATTATCCCTATCCTACAATGAAGGAGCTCGAGGACATAAATTATGAATTCTTCCGGGAGATCTGAATTCCCAGGCGTTTTTCAGGAAATTGCACAGAAGACACAGAGTAAATATCTATTATCTCTGTGATCCTCTGTGTCTTCTCTGTGTTTCCTCCGTGTAAGTTTCTAGGAGTAAGCAGAGAGGCTGAAGTTTATTTATTTTTCATTTGGATAAATAAAAATCTGAATTAGTTTTGTACCGGTAAATTTTTTTTCATTTCTAAACCTATTGTTTTCTAATTTAAAACAAACCTCATGATAAGTACTATTTTTTGGATTGTGCCTGTATCAGCGCTCACGGCATTGCTGTTTGCATGGATCTTCTACAAGGGAATGAAGCTTGAAGAAGAAGGGACAGACAAGATGAAAGAGATCGCTGCGTATGTAAGGGAAGGCGCCATGGCTTACCTGAAAAGCCAGTATACAACGGTTACGAAAGTTTTTATTGTTCTTGCAGTTTTGCTGGCAATTCTTGCCTTTATGGGTGTTCAAAACCCTTTTGTTCCAGTAGCTTTTCTGACCGGCGGATTCTTCTCCGGTTTGTGCGGTTACCTTGGAATGAAGACAGCTACGTTTGCTTCCAACAGAACTGCCTGGGGCGCTTCAAAATCTCTTAACAGGGGTTTGAAAATTGCACTCAGGAGCGGCGCGGTCATGGGACTTGTTGTGGTTGGTTTCGGTTTGCTCGATATTGCGGCATGGTTTATATTTCTTACGAAAGTCATATTCACGCCTGAACATCTTGTAACAGGCATCAAATTCCTTGGTCTGACATTTGTTCAGGCGGGAATCGACCAGCACCAGGCATTTGTTGAAATTACTGCCACAATGATCACCTTTGGTATGGGTGCTTCGACACAGGCTCTGTTTGCCCGTGTAGGAGGCGGTATCTTCACGAAGGCTGCCGATGTCGGAGCTGACCTGGTTGGAAAAGTTGAAGCAGGAATCCCGGAGGATGATCCCCGAAACCCGGCAACTATTGCAGATAATGTTGGTGACAATGTCGGCGACGTCGCAGGTATGGGAGCTGACCTTTACGAATCATACGCTGGTTCGATCCTTTCGACCGCAGCCCTCGGCGCAGCCCTCCCGATTATTGCAGGGCAACCTGACTATCAGATCAAAGCAGTTATTGCTCCTATGCTGGTTTCTGCGATAGGTATTCTGCTTTCCATTGCGGGTGTCTACATGGTAAGGACAAAAGAGGATGCATCACCCAAAACACTTCTCAGGGCACTTTTGCTCGGAACAGGTGGAAGCTCTGCCCTTATCCTTGTTGTACTTGCAGTTATGGCTTTAGCCAACTGGATAACCTGGGGTGTGTTTGGTGCCGCAGTTTCAGGACTTGTGGCCGGGGTTGTTATCGGCCAGGCCACCGAATATTATACATCTGACGGCTACAGCCCCACCAAAGGAATAGCAAAACAATCCCAGCAGGGTCCGGCAACAGTGATCATTGAAGGAATGGCTGTCGGAATGTTCTCGACCTGGATCCCTGTCCTTACAATTGTTGCAGGTATTATTGCAGCCTATGGACTTGCAGGCGGATTTCATGATTTTGCCACGGGTATCTATGGCGTTGGTTTCGCAGCCGTAGGGATGCTTTCAACTCTGGGAATTACCCTTGCAACCGATGCTTTTGGGCCGATCGCCGACAATGCAGGAGGAAACGCTGAGATGTCGGAGCTTCCGAAAGAGGTCAGGGAAAGGACTGATGCACTCGACGGTCTCGGAAATACAACCGCTGCCACCGGTAAGGGATTTGCCATCGGTTCCGCTGCCCTCACCGCACTCGCACTCGTGGCTGCTTATATGGAAGAGGTAAAGCTCTGGCTCGGCAGGCTTGCTGATAAAAGCGTCGACGGCTACAAGCAGATTGGTGATGTTTTGTTCTATAAGAGTCATGTGCCGGCAGTAATTCCGGCAGGCGCCCATGCCGTTGAGGCTACCAAGGCGGGGATAGGGGATTTTGTTACGGCTTACAACCTTTCATTATTCAACCCAATTCTTCTGGCAGGCCTTTTCATTGGAGCCATGATGACGTTTGTTTTTGTGGCAATGGCAATGAAATCGGTGGGCAGGAATGCAGGCAGGATGGTCGAGGAAGTAAGGAGGCAGTTCAGGGAGATCCCCGGGATCATGGAAGGGAAAGGGAAACCTGAATATGCAAAATGCGTGGAGATAGCAACCAAAGGAGCCCAGAAGGAAATGGTCGTTCCTGCACTTATGGCGATCATTGTCCCGGTGGTGACAGGGATTATCTTGGGAGTTCCCGGAGTGGTGGGCCTTCTCATGGGTGGAATGACCACAGGCTTCACTCTTGCCAGTATGCTCAACAATGCCGGTGGTGCATGGGATAATGCGAAGAAGTTCATCGAAGGCGGCAACTATGGCGGGAAAAAGAGTGAATGCCACAAGGCAAGCGTTGTCGGGGATACGGTCGGTGATCCGTTCAAGGATACCTGCGGACCCGCGATGAATATCCTTATCAAGCTCATGTCGATGGTTTCGGTGGTCATGGCCGGCGTTACTGTTGCATTCAGTATTTTCGGATAGAAGAAGATATAGTTCCACAGAGATCACGGAGGAGACACAGATGTTCACAGAGTTTGCATAAATTAACTCTGTGTTACTCTGTGACTTCTCTGTGTCCCTCAGTTCAAGTTCCTTAGTTTCCCTTCAGCAAAATACTTTACCATGCAGCTCCCGGCTTTCTCCGATATCCAGGCTGCCCATCAAAGGATCAGGCCTTTCATCCACAGGACGCCTGTGATGACCTCGAGGCTCCTCAATGAGCTGTTCGGGTGCGAGCTGTATTTCAAATGTGAAAATTTCCAGAAGGTAGGGGCGTTCAAGTTCAGGGGTGCGACCAATGCCGTGCTTCAGCTGGATGAAGTGCATAAGAAGCGCGGGGTGGTTACACACTCCTCAGGCAATCATGCAGCGGCACTTGCACTTGCCGCCAGGATGAACGGGATAAAAGCCTTCATAGTCATGCCCGAAAACGCACCGGCGGTCAAAAAAGAGGCAGTTGCAGGGTACGGCGCAGAAATAACCTTCTGCAAACCCACGCTGAGCGCTCGGGAGGAGACGTGCAGGTCGATCATGGAAAGGGAAGGGGCCACCCTGATCCATCCGTATGATAATTTCAATGTGATATGCGGCCAGGGGACCGCGGCATTCGAACTTCTTGAGGAAACGGAAGCCCTGGATTTTGTAATTGCGCCAGTCGGAGGCGGCGGACTGCTGAGCGGAACTTCGACCTGTGCAAAGGGCATCAGCAAGGCCATAAGGGTAATAGGCGCCGAGCCGGTGAATGCGAACGACGCGTGGAAATCTTTCAAATCAGGAATCCTGACTCCCTCTGTCAATCCACTGACAGTTGCCGACGGCCTTCTCACCTCCCTGAGCGAACTTACTTTTTCAATAATAAAGAAAAATGCAGATGATATCCTGACGGCAACGGAGGAATCCATCATTAGCTGTATGAGACTGGTCTGGGAAAGGATGAAGATCATAATCGAGCCATCATCTGCGACTGTCCTGGCAATTATATCCGGGAACAGGGAATATTTCAGTGGAAAGAAGGCCGGCCTTATTATTTCCGGGGGGAATGTCGACCTTGGGAAACTGCCCTTCTAATTCTTCATCGAAAAGAAAGCCATAATCGGATAGTGATCAGAATACCTGGCTTTTACAATGTCAAACCGCTTGCAATAAAGACCGTCCCCGTAAAGAATGTAATCAATCCTGTTCGGGGGGTAGTTCCCTTTGTATGTAAATCCGGCGCCATATCCCGATGTCACAAAGGCGTCGTTGAGCCCTTTCCTTATTTTATGGTATGAATATGAAACGGGAGTGTCGTTGAAATCTCCGGCAACAATCACCATGTATGGTGAATGCGACACCGCTGCCTTTACATTCTGCGCCTGGACCGCACGCCGGATGAATCCCTGCTTCAGGCTTGACGATATCGTCCTGATCTCCCTGAAGGCCTCTTTGTCATCCGGGGAGTTAGTCATCTCATTGATGAAAGATCTTTCCATCCTGTGAAGCCTGAATGATTGGAGGTGATTGTTGAGGATCCTGACAGTGTCATTTTTTATAATTACATCTGTCCAGATTGACAGGCTTGATGATCCCGGATGCACGACATCCCCTTTTGCAACGATTGGAAACCGGCTGAGGGTAGCTATCCCGTAATACCTGTTCTTTCCGGCAGATATGAATTTGATGTGCGACTGGTACTTTTGTCCGATTGCCGACCTGATAGCCTGCTCCCGGGAAGATGGATCACCGGTAATATATACTTCCTGCAGGCATATAACATCAGGCTGCCTTGATTTAAGAAAATCAAGTATCCGTTTTTCAGAATTGACGGCGTTCCTGCCTTCAAAACTGTTGAATAGTCTTACATTATAGCTGAGAAGGCTGAAGGTGCCGGTCTTATCCCCGGAGGGCCTTGAAAGCCTTACATAATTTGAAAGACTGGAGAACCCGGATGCAATTACAATCAAAGAAATCAGGGCCTCAAATCTTAAAAGCACCACCCAGACCAGGATGAAAACGATATTTACTGCAAGGAGGTATGGATAGGCAAGACCGAACAGGGCAGGCAATGCAAACCTGGCGGGATTAATGCTCAATGCCAGGTATGAAATGACCAGTGAAAGTGCAAAAATGATGTTTGCAGCAAGAAATATCCTGTAAAGCAGCTTCTTCAAAATAATTTAGTTAATCGCCTAAAAATACCCCATCTGCTCCGGAAAAAGGCAATACATAAGGATTTTTTGACCAGACAGGGAAAAGAGAATGTGAAACCGTGCATGCCTGGGATCAGTTTTTCTTTTGACTTTCCCTGAAAAGGATATCCTTCTCTTCTTTGGTCAGGCTGTCGTAACCACCCTTCGAGATTTTATCGAGGATTTTGTTTATAAGCTCCTGGTGTTCGACCCTGACCTTATTGTATTCATATTCGTCAGCGGGTTTCTTATAGGTCACCTTCATTTTCTTCCTGCGCTTAAATATTGTAGCCAGGAAATCAAATATCCTGTTTATCCCTTTTCCCATGTCCCTTCCTTTGCGAAGATTAAGTGTATAAAGATAACCGAAGACGGCACCCCCGATATGAGCCAGCTTCCCCCCCGAGTTGACCGAAAAGTCCATCACGGAAGTGAACACAAATATCGCGAGCGCCAGGTATTTGATCTTTACTCTTCCGAGCAGGAATAGGGTCACTGTATAATCGGGGACATAGGCCGCAATCGCGATTACGATAGCCATCACCGAGGCCGATGCCCCGATCGCCATCGAGTCTGGAACAAATCCCTGGAATGCTGGAAAGACATTGAATGAGACAATGTAAACTAGAGCCCCCGACAGGCCACCCAGGAGATAAACAGCAACAAGCTTTTTCTGATCGAGGTATTCCAGGAAAATTATCCCGAACCAGTAGAGCCATAGCATGTTGAACAATATATGCAGGAACTCCTTGTGGGTGAACATATATGTAATGAGCGTCCAGGGCCTGATGATGAGGAGTTTAAGCGAAGCCGGAACGGCAAGCTGATCGAGGATCCTGACAGGCAGGACCTGGTTCTTCAGGAGGAATCCGGCTGCGGAAATGACTGCCAGGAATAAAAAAACAGCAACATTGATGTAGATCAGCCTGATAAGGCTGTTCCCTTTCCTGAAGCTGTTTTTTAAGTCGTCCCAGATACTCATCAGTAAAGTGTTTTGGTGGTTTTGCGCCAGTATCTTATCAGTATGTAGCCGAAGAGCATGCCTCCGAGGTGGGCGGCATGCGCGATATTGCTGCCCGGCTGGGTAATTGCAAGATAAAGCTCAATTGCCCCGTACCCGAATACAAAGTACTTCGCCTTGATGGGAATGGGAGGGAAGAGGAGCANGAGCTGGGTATTGGGGAACAGCACCCCGAAAGCAAGCAGAACGCCGAAAATCGCACCGGAAGCGCCTACTGTCGGGACATTGAGCAGCATCTGCAAATTCTTCATCGTTTCATTAGCGAAAACCTTGCCTTCATTCAGGTAGGCCTGTCCATCGTTCAGCACCAGCTGGAGCTGATCGGGAGCGATCACACTCATGAGCTTATGGTACTGCCAATATATGACCGACTCGTGGACAAGGGCTGCACCAAGCCCGCAAACCATATAATAGATAAAGAATCTTTTTCCTCCCCAGACATTTTCGAGGATGCCGCCAAAAAGAAAAAGTGCGTACATGTTAAATAAAAGATGGAAGAATCCTCCATGCATGAACATGTGGGTAAGGATCTGGTAGGGCTCAAAGTGGTCTGATTTCGGGAAGTAGAGGCCGAGATGCTCTGTCAGGTCAATACCGAAAACGCTCTTTACTGCCCATGTTGCAAGCAGCATTATCACGTTTATCAGGATAATATTCTTAACTACCGGGGGTAGTGAAAAGAAGCTTCGGCCGTATCCGTTCATCAGTCAGTCTTTTGTTTTCGAGCGTCAAATATAATACTATCGGAATCTTTTGTCAATTTCTTCAAGCGTAATTATGCTGACTACCGGCTTTCCCCTCGGGGAATAATTGGGCGCATTGCAGGCGAAAAGGGTGTCAAAAAGATCCTCCATTTCATTTTTTGCCAAAACCTTCCCGTATGGGATGGCAGCTGCGCATGCTGCGGCAGCGGCAACTTTTTCCCTGACGCCTGCCGAAGGATCGCCCTGTGAATTCTTATAATCCTCGAGCAGAATCTCCAGCAGCTCGGCCGGATCCTGGGCGCTGCAGTCGGACGGTACCCCCGTCACTGATATCCGGCTGCTTCCCGAATGGATTATCCTGAATCCCATTATCAGCAGGTCCTTTTCAATTTCCATGAGCACGGGAATATCGGCCGGATTGATCTCAATAGTGACGGGGAACATCTCTGTCTGGCTGGAGCTCTGATTTTTACCCATATTCTCAAGGAATTTCTCGAACAGCACCCTCTCATGCGCCCTTTTCTGATCAATTACCATCAGCCCAGATTTAACAGGGCAAACAATGTATTTGTTTTTGACCTGAATGAATTTTCTTTGAGAATCCTGCCTTACCGGTTCCCGGGGATCGCTTTCCAACCCGGCATACAACTTGTCCCAGTTGAGGGTATTCTCTTTTTCAAAGTTCTCGATGAATTCGTTGGCGGGCCTTCCGCTGCCTTCTGCCGCAAACGGATCATACTGCCTGTTGATCCGGATCTCGGGAGGCTCCGGGATTCCCGATGAAGGGGTCCTGACCGGGATATCGACGAGCATTTCATTATCGAAATCGAGGGAGGGCACGATATTGAATCTTCCAAGGGACTCCCTGACCGAGGCCATGAGTATCTGCCAGATCGACCGTTCATCTTCAAATTTTATCTCGGTCTTCGTGGGATGAATATTGATGTCGATCGAGGCAGGATCAATCTCCATGAAAATGAAGTATGATGGGATCGCATCGGGCGGGAGTATGTTCTGGTATGCCTCTGTTACCGCTTTATGGAAGTAGGGGTGCTTCATGAACCGATTGTTCACGAAGAAGAACTGCTCACCGTAAGTGCGCCGTGCATTCTCCGGCTTCCCTATAAACCCACTGATATTTATGAGATTGGTCTGTGTATCAAGGGTAATAAGGTCGTTATTTACAGGCTTGCCGAATATTCCAATGATCCTCTGCCTGGTATTGCCCACTGCCAGGTTGTAGATCTCCGAGTTGTTGTGGTAAAGCTGGAACCTGATTGCCGGATGCGCGATCGCGATCTTCTGGAACTCGGTAATGATATGCCTCATTTCGGTGTTCTCCGACTTCAGGAACTTCCTGCGTGCCGGCACGTTAAAGAACAGGTTCTTGACGGAAAAGCTTGATCCGACAGGGCATGTACAGGGTTCCTGTGCCTCGACCCTGGAGCCGTTTATTATGATCATCGTTCCGGCTTCATTCTCCTTCTTCCTCGTTTTAAGCTCCACCATGGCGACTGCGGCGATCGAAGCAAGCGCCTCGCCCCTGAACCCTTTTGTCCTTATTGCGAACAAGTCCTGGGCTGATGTGATCTTGGAGGTTGCATGCCTTTCAAATGATAGCCGGGCATCTGTTTCAGACATCCCGGAACCATCGTCAATGACCTGGATCAGGGTTTTCCCCGAGTCTTTTATTATTACCGAGATGACCCCGGCTCCTGCATCAACTGAATTCTCAATCAGCTCCTTCACAACTGATGCAGGTCTCTGGATTACTTCCCCGGCTGCAATCTGGTTTGCAACAGAATCGGGAAGCAGCTTTATTATGTCAGGCATAGTTCAAGGCAATAATATTCATAAGCCGGACCGCTCCGGGCAATTTTTTCAACCTTCCCGAATGTCCGCGCTTACCCTGCAAATATAAAAATATTTGCGTCAGGGTCCTTCCGGGTGTCGCAAGTACCCTTTTTTGGAACTCTTTGATTGAATTATCATGGGATTCGTATATTTGAGTAAAATTTCGGGGAAATGAAGAAATACCTTCTGCTTTTTTACATCCCATTATCATTTTTATTCAGCTTTTGTTCAAATAAATCAGACAGGGACATAGTGAGGGTGATATCGCTCAATATCAGGTATGATAATGAAAGTGACAGCCTGAATCCATGGAAGCGCAGGGCTCCGATCATCCTTAATCTTATTAAAAGTGAAAAACCGGATCTGTTTGGGCTCCAGGAGGTTCTTTACGAACAGTACGGGTATCTTGATTCTTTGCTGACGAACTACGGGTCAGCCGGAGTGGGAAGGCTTGACGGTGCGAGAGAAGGCGAATTGAACCCCGTTTTCTATCTGAAGTCAAGGTTCGACCTTGTAAGAAGCAAAACTTTCTGGCTTTCTGAGACACCGGAACGGCCCGGCTCTGTTTCCTGGGGATCATCATTGCCGAGGATCGTGACATGGATCGAGCTGGCGGAGAAGAATACCCACGGCCACCTGTTCCTGTTTAACACGCATTTTGCACACGATTCGGATTCGGCCCGCATCATGAGCTCCCACCTGCTGCTTTCAAAGGTTGACAGCATTGCATCAGGCTTCCCGTTTGTCGTTACAGGCGATTTCAATATGCTGCATTCTAGCAAGGGGTATTCACTGCTGACAGGCCCGTTTGAAAGCGTCCCGCTGATGACTGATACATATGCTTCCTCCGAGAAACGGCATATTGGCCCGGCATACACCTACAACGGCTTTTCGGAGAAATCGGAAGGCGGCAGGATCGATTACATATTTGTCAGGAACGGTATGCGTGTCATGGAGAACCGCACGCTCATCAGGAAGGAGCGCGGAATATATATTTCAGATCACTGGCCGGTGATGTCGGTGATATCCATGAAGCTCCCCGAAAAGAACTAGTGCTGATCACTCCAGGCCCCCGTGGGTCCTTCCCTGTCTAAGCTGTTTTCCTGTACCTTTTTACAGCAAAGAATGTGAACGACACAGCAATTGCAACCAGCGACCAGATGTCCCTGCTTATGTCGCTTATGGTTGATCCTTTCAGGATGACCATCCTGTTGATCCGCATGATGTAGGCGACCGGGTTTACCAGGTCGACCCGCTGCGCCCAGCCAGGCATGCTTTCAAGCGGGGTGAAGATACCGCTCATCAGGATGAAGATTATCATACAGAAAAACGCAATGAACATGAATTGCTGCTGGGTGCCGGCAAATGTTGAGATGAACAGGGCAAAGCCAAGTATTGCAATCAGGAAGATTGTCGAGCAAAGGAAGAGTAGCGCGACGCTTCCCTCAAAGGGCACTTTGAAGAATAGCTTGCCAAGGACCATCCCGAGCGCAAGGTCGATCAGCCCGATAATGAGGAAAGGAGCCATCTTTGATATGATGAACTGGTACTTTCTCACCGGTGTGACGTTTATCTGCTCAATGGTGCCGATCTCCTTCTCCCTTACCATGTTAAGCCCTGCCAGGATAAAGCCGATCGCGGTGACCAGGATGCCGAGGATCCCCGGGACCATGTAATGGCTGTAAACAAGCTTCTCATTGTACCAGTACCTGTTTGTCACCTGGATAATCGGCACCGGCTGTCCCGAAAGGGAACCGGGATTCTGCCTGATAATATCAGCGTTGTAATCACGCAGGACACCATTAAGGTATGCCCATGTAAGCTGGGCTGTGGAGGAGTTGATGGCGTTTATTGAAGCCATTATCCTGCCCGGGATACCGTTGCCCGTGTCCTTCCCGAAGCCCCGGGGGATCTCCAGGACCAGGGTGCATTTGTTGGCATTCATCAGCTGCCTGGCCTGGCTCTCCGAAAATGTTGTATAGCGGTAATGAAAAAATGTGGATCCGTCAAGCCTGCTTATCAGCCCCCTCGACTCGGGGGTCATATCCTTGTCGACTATGCAGAGGCTGATGTTTTTCATCTCGAAGGTAACGGCCGGTACAAGGATGAGCATTTGAATTATCGGAACGCCGAAAATAGCTCTTCCTATGAACTTGTTCCGGAAGATCTGGAGGAACTCCTTTCGGATAAGGTATAGTATCGTTCTCATTTCAATCTTAACCCGTATTAATGAAGCCTGATCCTGAAGTTTCTGATACTTAGCCAGATAAAAACCATCGTCATGAATGCCAGAATCAGTGTCTCCTTCCATATGTAGGCGAATCCGGTTCCTTTTATCATGATATCCTTTATGATAATTATAAAATACCTGGGCGGCATAATCGCGCTTACCCAGTTGTAGATCCAGGGCATATTTTCGATCGGGTAGATAAAGCCTGACAGAAGGATCGTCGGAAGCATCATACCAACCATTGAAATAAATATTGCCTGCTGCATTGTGCTTGAGACTGTCGAGATCAGGATCCCCAGTGAAAGGCTCATAAGGATATAGAGCATGCTTTCGGCCAGGAGAAGCACAAGGCTTCCCTTTACCGGCAATCCAAAGACGAACCATGAGAGAAGCAGGATCACGATCACATTTATGAACGACAGGATAAAATAGGGTGTCACTTTCCCGAGGATGATCTGCGTGGGCCGGAGCGGAGAGACAAGCAAGACCTCCATTGTGCCGAATTCTTTTTCCCGTGTTATCGTTACCGAGGTCATCAGGGCGCAGATCAGGATCATGATAAGTGTTATGACACCCGGCACAAACATGTAATGGCCCTGGAGCGAAGGATTATAGAACATCCTCACCTGCGCAGAGATCAGGGATACTGCTCCGCCCGGAGCCCTTGCCTGCTCAATGTTGAAATCGGTAGTAATGGCAGTGATGTAATTCGTTACGAGCGTCGCCATGTTCGGCTCCGACCCGTCGGCTATTACACTCATTGTTGTCTTTCCTTCTGCGAAAAGATCCCTTCCGAAATCTTTCTGGAAAACGATCACGGCTTTGGTCTTTCCCTTTTTTAAGATCTTGTCGATATCGTTGTAGCTGGTGAGGGTTTCCGTCAACCGGAAAAAGCCAGAGGAGCAGATCTTGTCAGTCAGCTTCTGGGTGACCTCGTCCCTCGACAGGTCAAGGAACGCTACGCCGGCATCCTTAAGATCATTGCTCACCACATATCCGAATATCATTATCTGGGCCGCAGGTATTCCGAAAAGGATGATGAGCGTCCTGTAATCCCTGAAAATATGAAGGAATTCCTTCTTTACAAACCCGAGGAACCTTTTCATTTTGGCCTTGCAATTTTTACAAATACTTCCTCAATTGAAGATGCGTTATAGCTTTTCTTAAGCCCTTCGGGCGTGTCGAGGGCCACTATCCTGCCTTCATTCATAATTGATACACGGTCACAATATTCAGCTTCATCCATATAGTGTGTCGTGACGAACACGGTTATGCCTCTTGCAGCGGTTTCGTAGATCATCTCCCAGAACTGCCTGCGGGTAATTGGATCCACCCCGCCTGTCGGTTCATCGAGGTAAACGATCCTGGGTTCATGCAAGATGGCGATCGAGAAGGCCAGCTTTTGCTTGAAACCCAGGGGTAGGGAGGAAATGAGCCTGTCGCCCCAGGCCTGGAAACTAAGCTTTTCGAGAAGCATCGCCGTTCTTTCCCTGATGAGGTTTTTGCTCATGCCATAAATTCCTCCGTAGAGGGTAATGTTTTCCTTCACCGTAAGATCCTCATAAAGAGAGAATTTCTGACACATGTACCCAATGTTCTTCTTGATCTTCTCAGGCTCTTTCTTTGCATCAAATCCGGCCACGACCACTTTCCCGGATGTCGGTTCCGACAACCCTGACAATATCCTTATGGTCGTGGTTTTCCCGGCACCGTTCGCACCGAGAAAGCCAAAGATCTCACCCTCATAGACCTCGAACGAAAGGTTGTCATTGGCGACAAAGCTTCCGAATTTCTTAACCAGGTTAGAGACCGATATTACCGACTGTCCAGTCATGCTCCGAATTATTCCTGTAATTTTTTTATCACTAGAGCCGGGTCCCCTTTCCAGGGGATCAGCGCAAACATCATTTTCCCTGTTCAGTTTTAACTGCTGCCATAAGCTCGAGGAACCTGTCTTCTATATCCGCCGGGGATTCCTCAATTGTTACGTTCTCCATGCCTTCACTCCTTAAAAATTCGCGGAACGATTCATCAATTCTGCCTGTACGGAAGGTGGCATGGACCGAATCGCCGAACGGATATGCACTGCTTATCCCGCTATATTTTCTCAGTGCGATGAGAAGCCGGTATTTTTCAGCTGCCCTGATCCTGTAGAGGATGGCGGAGAATCCAGTCCGTATGTTTTCAGGGTTATCGACTGTAAGGATCCTGCCGCCCTGGATGAGCCCGACCCTGTCGCACCTCATTGCTTCATCCATATAGGGGGTTGATACGATGATAGTTATATTATGCTGCCTTAACTTCCGGAGCATATCCCAGAACTCCTGCCTTGAAACTGCATCGACCCCGGTTGTGGGTTCGTCCAGGACCAGCAGGTCGGGTTTATGAATAAGTGCGCAGGAAAGAGCAAGCTTCTGCTTCATTCCCCCCGACAGTTTTCCTGCCAGGCGCTTTTTGAAAGGCTCGATATGAGAGTAGATGTCGGAGATAAGATCATAGTTCTCCTTCACCGTTGTTCCGAAAACGGTTGCATAGAACTCGAGGTTCTCTTCCACAGACAGGTCCTGGTACAGGCTGAAGCGGCCGGGCATATAGCCGATCCTTCTCCTAAGTTCCCTGAATCCGGCAATGGCATCCAGCCCGAGGACCTTCATACTGCCCGAATCCGGCAGTGAGATGGTTGTGATGATCCTGAAGAGCGTGGTCTTTCCAGCCCCGTCAGGCCCGATCAGTCCGAAGATCTCTGATTCCCCGACATTGAAAGTGATATTGTCGAGGGCAACAGTCTCTCCGAATTTCTTGCAAATACCCGATGACTCGATTACTGTCTGCATCTGCGGTTATTGAAATAGTGCCTCCCCGGGCATTCCCGATTTAATTGTCCCGTCATTTTTGACAAGGATGGTCACGGCATAAACCAGGATCACCCTTTCTTCCTTTGTCTGAATGATCTTGGGGGTGAACTCTGCCTTTTCCGAGACATAGCTTACAGTGCCCGGAAATGTCCTGTATCCCTTCTTGCCGTCATCGATGCGGACGGTGCATTCCTGCCCGATCTTCACCTTCCCCAGCTGCGCCCCGCTCACATATGCCTTCAGTTTTATCTCCGAGAGATCGGCAACCTTCACAAGAGGTTTGCCTGCTGCGGTCAGTTCGCCGGGTTCCGAATATTTCTCGATGACAGTCCCGTTCAGCGGGCTTTTAACATGGCACCGGCTTATCTGTTCGTTTATCGTCGCAATTTTTGACCTGTACATTTCGAGATCATCATTCACCGTGGCCTTTTGGGTGTTGTTGGCAGCGATCTGCTTCTCAAACACCGCAGCCTGTCCTGCAAGATCATCGTACTGCTTCTGGGTGGCCGCACTGTCTTTCAGCATTTTCCCGAATCTCGAAATATTGATATTCAGGTTATCTATCTGCTGGACCAGTATATCATTCTGGGCATTTATCGATCTTATCCTTGTGCCGGCGCTTCGCAGGGCGGCTTCAATTTCATTTTTCTGAAGATTAAGGAGGGTGGTATCGATGAGGGCAATTTCTGCCCCTTTTTCAACGAGGGTCCCCTCTTCAGGGGCAAGGCGGATTATCCTGCCGCCAGTTTCCGCTGAAACCGTTACCTCGGTTGCCTCGAAATTTCCGTAAGCATCTGGTTGCCCGGCCTTTTCGGAGCAGCCGGCAGAAACGACGAGTAAGCTGATAAACAGTGATCTGATTTTCATATTGTGATATTTAACTATTACATTAGTACATTAATACAAAGATCATTCAATATCATTGCCGCTGATGTTAAGGTATTCGACCCTTGCCATGGAGAGGCTTATGCTGTGGATTTCTGCGTTGATTACTGCCTGTTTCTCCGAGATAAGTTCATTAAGGAAGGCGCTAGCGGTGATCGTGCCGTTAGAATACTGGGATTCGGCTGTCGCGGATATCCGTTTACGGAGGGCGATAAGGTCGCTGTCGGACCTGACAAGCAGCTCAAGGCTGGCAATTTCCGCGCTTTTGGCTTCAAGCATCCTGTTCAGCTTATCTGAAAGGTCCTTTTTCCTTCCATCAAGGAGGCTCATCTGGTAGTTGATCATCTGTTTTTCATTCCTGGCCTTGTTCCAGTCGAAGATATTCCATTTGACTCCTGCTCCCAGGATATAATAAGGGGCAAATTCATTCTTGAAGAAATTGCTACCGGGGGGATTTCCGTAACCAAAGGTGGCATACCCGAAGGCCTTCGGCATCCTTTTGCTTGCAATCACACCCATGGTTGCTCCTAGCTGGTCCTTCCTGAGGTCAAAAAGCTGGAGTTCCGGCCGTGAAAGGTCACTGGTCAGTTTTCCTGCCAGCTCCGGTGCGACAAGGTTAACCGAAGAATCCTGAGGGATTCCGGTCATTTCGCTGAGGATCTTCCGGAAAGCGGCTTCTCTTAATCCGTTTTCGGAAAGTTGTTGTTCAGTCCTGATCTTCTCCGAGGTCAGCACGTCGGCATCAGATTTCAGTGCAAGCCCGTTCCGTGCAGCGGACTCAAGGTTTGAGATACGTTTGTTTATCAGGTCGAGATAGCTTGAAAGCAGGGCTTTTTGCCTTGTCAGCAGGAGAATATTGAAGAAATAGCTGTTGATCTGGCTTCGCAGGCCGTAAATATCTGTTTCGGTCTGTTTTTCATTGATGCTGAGGTCAGCCTTCTCGACCGCCCTGGTGCTTCTGATAGCCCCACCGTCATAAATGACCTGGTTTACGTCGATGGTTACCTTGTACTGTTCATTCGGAAGCGGCTTGATCGCATTCTGGATTCCCGGGATCGGAAGTGATCCGAGGGCGCTGCCGATGTCGATCACGGATGAGTTGTAAATGAAGCTTCCATTGGCGTCAATTGAGGGTAGCCATCCTTTTGCCAGGTTCTTGTCCTTTATCACCCAGATATTTGAATAGAGCGGCTTCTCGGCCGATAGGGAGTTGATTTCGGATGCCCTGTCATAGCACTCTTTAAGAGTAACAGCTTTCTGGGAGAAGGCCTGGTTCCCCATGACTGCCGGGATGAAAATGACAAGTAACCGCAAGCGATTTACGAAACTAAGGGTATTATTTCGCGGGAAGTTCATAACATTGATCTCCATTTATTTATTATTCTTCAGAGCATTGATCACAAAGGTTGCCGCAAACTCTTTCCTTTTTTCCAGAAAATCATCGAAGTCGATATCCATATTCTCAAACAGCGTTTCAAGTATCCCCCTTGCGGCGAACGGGAAAACGCTTATTGATGCAATTGTTATCATGAGCTGGGGCAGTAACTCTTTTGTAATCCGGTATTCAGCAAGTTCATCGGGGTGCTGTTCCATAAGCATCATCCAAAACTTATTGACATTTACATTACGGATAAGTTTTTTGACCCTCCCGGGATTTCTGTTTATTTCATTCAGAAGAAATGCCGGGAGCCGCGGGTTTCTCTGAAGGAAGCCAATATGTTCCCTGAAGAAGAACCTGATCTTGTCGTCGAGCGAAAGGTTCTCATCGAAGACGGGGGCAAACTTCCTGAACATTTCATCAGCAATCTTTTCAAACACAGCATTGAATAGGTGGTCCTTCGACCTGTAATAATAATGAAGAAGAGATTTATTTATCCCTGCATGATTTGCAATGTCCTGCATTCTTGAGCCGTCCATGCCCTTTTCTACAAAGACATCTGTTGCAGCTTCAAAAATCTTCTCCTCGGTCTGCCTGTCGCTATCTGTCATTTTTTACCATTTGGTTTAACTGAAAAGATCAACCATATAGTTTAACCAATTGGTCAAAATTAGAAGTTATATTTTTCCTATGCAAGTATTTTGCAGTATTTATTTTGTCGTTTGCACTTCTATGTTCATTTTTTTAGATTTGTACAGGCATGCATTGAGCAGGAAGATTTTCTTTAACCACCATAAACCCGAAAACATGAAATGGCAGGGAAGACAAGGAAGTGACAATGTTGAAGACCGGAGGGGGATGAGCCCCGGGAAAATTGCTGCAGGCGGAGGCATCGGGACTATTGTGATTGCGATCATTGTGCTCCTTCTCGGGGGGGATCCGACGCAGCTGCTGAATAACCATGACGAACCGGTCCAGAGTGAGACTGGCACCGTAAAATCGACCCCTGAAGAAGATGCAATGGTAAACTTTGTCTCGGTTGTGCTGAAAGACACTGAAACCGTATGGGGCAGGATCTTCGAAAAGTCGGGGTCCACATATGTCCAGCCGAAGCTCGTTCTTTTCAGGGACCAGGTTGAATCGGCATGCGGCTATGCCACCTCTGCAAGCGGCCCCTTTTATTGCCCGGGCGACCTGAGAGTTTATCTAGACCTGAGCTTCCTTGAAGAGTTGAAGAACAGGTTCGGGGCATACGGTGATTTTGCTGTCGCATATGTTATCGCGCACGAGATCGGACATCATGTGCAGAACCAGCTCGGCATCCTTGAAAAGGTCAATGAACGGAGGGCGCGGTCGGGCCAGTCAAAATCGAAAGAGCTCTCGGTCAGGATCGAGCTTCAGGCAGATTTTCTTGCCGGGATGTGGGCTCATTACGAGCAGACGATGAACGATGCACTGGAACCGGGTGACATTGACGAGGCAATAAATGCGGCTGCAGCGGTAGGGGATGATGTCCTTCAGAAGAAATACCAGGGGAGGGTCGTTCCTGATTCATTTACCCATGGGACCTCGGAACAGCGCAAGAAATGGTTTCGCAAGGGGTATGAAACCGGGGATTTTGATAAGGGCGACACTTTCAGGGGAAGTATCTAGCAATCCTTAAGGGCTGGTCATCAGCCGGACTGCGGATTTACCGGATAAACTTCCCGGCCGTCTGACTGAATAATCGAAAAAGAGGAAGGCATAATCATAGTCATCACGAGAATAAAATAATTCATTCCATGAAATCTGTTAAAACACGGACAATCATCCCCGGTATTATTCTGACGGCTGCATTTCTTGCTGCCCTTATTTCAAATGCAACAGCCCAGGGCAATGATCAGGTTGTCATTAAGAAGACATCTGACTTCAATGTGACGGGTGACGGGGCTTCTGAGAACTGGAGCAAGACCGGCTGGATTGATCTTCAGTGCGTAAGGAACAATGATCCTGCATATGTCACAAAGGTAAAGGTCCTTTATTCGGGTACGGGGATATATTTCCTTTACAGTTGTTCCGACAGGAAGCTTGTGTCGACGCTTGCCGCCGATAACACAGATCTCTGGAACGAGGATGTAGTTGAGTTTTTCCTGTGGACGGACGAAAATTTCCCTGTTTATTTTGAATACGAACTCTCGCCGCTAAATTACGAGCTGCCGATCATCGTTCCCAATTTCAACGGTAAATTCAAAGGATGGCTGCCCTGGCATTACGAGGGTGACAAAAAGAGTGTTCACATGACGACTGTTGAGGGAGGGGAGAAGAAAAGCGGTGCCAGTGTCAAGGGATGGACCGCCGAAATATTCATTCCCTATAAGCTTCTTGATCCCCTTAATAATGTGCCCCCGGTTTCCGGTACCAGGTGGAGGGCGAATATGTACCGGCTGGATTATGACAGTGGCATGAAGGCATTTGTCTGGCAGAAGGTAATGGGCACATTTCATGAATACAAGAAGTTTGGGACATTCATCTTCGAGTAGCCCTGACCCGGGGATTTCTTACCTGAGGTTCCGGAAGCTGGTTTCATGCTGTTGAAGTATTTCCGGGCAGTCAGTTTCTGATTCATATTCTGAATTCAGGTTAATCTGGTCTGAATTGTTAATTGGAGGTATATGGGTAATTGCCCCTAGGTATAATTGCCCCTAGGTATAAATGCCCCTAGGGATAAATGCCCCTAGGGATAAATGCCCCTAGGGATAATTGCCCCCAGGTATAAATGCCCCTAGGGATAAATGCCCCTAGGGATAAATGCCCCTAGGGATAAATGCC
>JGI20215J15232_1000045_pt1 | contig 45794 bp, 47 predicted proteins | sample WetSurMetagenome_2_FD_15232 | JGI IMG/M metagenome (IMG submission 15232) | reverse complement strand
GGGTATTATAGTTTATTCCTTCCAACTAATTTAACTCTCTTCTTACTATTCATGAGCTTTCGATTTTATAGAGTTTCAACTTTATGGACTTTCGACTTTATAGACTTTCGACTTTATAGACTTTCGACTTTATAGACTTTCGACTTTATAGACTTTCGACTTTATAGACTTTCAACTTCCCTATCTTCCTATGTACATTAACAAAATGCTTATATCCGAAGGAGAGACTCCGCTTATTCTTCCGGCCTGTCCGATATTAACAGGCCTGATCCTCGAGAGTTTCTGCCTCCCCTCCGTCGATATCGAGATCAGCTCACTGTATTCTATATCGTCAGGGATCCTTACGTTTTCAAGCCTCTTTATCTTGTCCGCAAGATTCCTTTCACGTTCAATGTATCCCTCGTACTTGATCCTGACTTCAGCTGACTCGATAACTTCCTCTCCCATGCCGGATCCTTCAAGCTTTTCAAACCCTATCGCCTTCAGAAAAACTTTTAGCTCAATCTGTGGTCTCACTGCAATGCTTACTGCCTTTACCTTTTGCTTTATCATAGAGGTATTGGCTCTTTCCAGGTAATCATTTATCTGGGCGGGATCTATGCTCACATCTTCCAGAAAATTTATTATCTCTTCCACAAGCCTCTCCTTTCTTTCAAGATTCTCCACCCTCTCCTTTCCCGCGAGCCCCAGTTCAAATCCTTTTCTTGTCAGTCTTTCATCTGCATTGTCCTGCCTCAGCAAGATCCTGAATTCCGCCCTCGCCGTGAACATCCTGTATGGTTCGTCTACTCCTTTGGTAACAAGGTCATCTATCAGCACCCCAATGTACGATTCGTCCCTTCCCAGAACAAACGGTTCGACATCCCTGACTTTGAGGACTGCATTAATCCCAGCCATCAAACCTTGCGCGGCAGCCTCCTCGTACCCTGTGGTCCCGTTTATCTGTCCCGCAAAATATAGTCCTCCGATCTTCTTTGTTTCAAGGGTACACTTTAGCTGGGTCGGCTGGAAGAAATCATACTCTATTGCGTACCCAGGCCTGTAGATCTCAACCCTTTCGAGCCCCGGGATCTTTCTCATTGCCTTCAGCTGAACTTCAAGAGGAAGACTGCTCGAGAACCCGTTAATATAGTATTCATTGGTCTCCCTTCCCTCAGGTTCTATAAACATCTGGTGCGACTCCTTGTCCCGGAAGGTAACAATCTTATCTTCGATGCTGGGGCAATACCTCGGTCCGCGTCCCTTTATCCTTCCCGTGAAAAGCGGGCTGAACTTCAGCCCTTTCCTTATCTCTTCATGCACCTCCCTGTTTGTATGGGTGATAAAGCAGCTTCTCTGATCTCCTATAACCTTGTCGAATTCCAGGAATGAAAATGCTCTTCCCTCCTCGTCTCCCTTCTGCTCGATCATTGCCGAGAAGTCGATCGTTCTTCCGTCGATCCTGGCACTGGTCCCTGTCTTCATCCTCTCAACTGAAAATCCTATTTCCTTCAATTGCTCGCTTAGACCCGACGACGCCTGCTCACCGGACCGGCCGCCTGTAACATTTTTAAATCCAATATGCATAAGGCCGTTAAGGAAAGTTCCGTTTGTCAGGATGACAGCATCAGAAAAGAACCTTGTTCCGAAGCTTGTTTCAACACCCTTAACTTTTGAGCCGTCCTCAATTATCAGCCTGCTGGCCTGCTCCTGCCATATGCTAAGGTTCTCCGTATTCTCAAGGACCTTTCTCCACTCAACGCTGAACCTTTGCCTGTCGCACTGTGCACGGGGGCTCCACATTGCCGGTCCCTTCGACCTGTTAAGCATCCTGAACTGGATCATGCTTTTGTCAGTTACTATCCCGCTGCATCCCCCAAGAGCATCTATCTCCCTGACTATCTGGCCTTTTGCTATGCCTCCCATCGCAGGATTGCACGACATCTGGGCCAGCTTGGTCATATCCATTGTTATGAGCAGCGTCCTTGCACCCATCCTGGCGGCTGCATGTGCTGCTTCACAGCCTGCATGACCTCCCCCGACAACAATTACTTCGTATCTGAATTCCATATTCCGCTCCTCCTGAATTCCACTACCATATTCTCCTGCCTCCTCATCATGGCATCCCTATCCTTCTCATTCATGTCATCATAACCGCACAGGTGCAGCACACCATGGACCATGACCCTAATAACCTCCTCCCTGATGCCTGTATTAAATTCCATTGCGTTATTCCTGACTGTATCGATACTTATGTAAATCTCACCGTTGATAATATCCCCCAAGTTCTCACCAAATGAGATAACATCAGTGAAATAATTATGGCCAAGAAATTCGTTGTTGATTTTTAATATTTCTCCATCATTCGTAAAAATAAAATTAAGGTCACCCGGGATTAGCTTTTCTTCCCTGATGACCTTATCTAAAAATTTTTTTATCGTCGCTGTATCCCTGAGCCTGAATTTTATTTTATCGTAGTAGAACTTAATTTTCAATTAGTTACCTCCGTGAAATTCATTGTGACACTATTCCCTTTTTCATTAAAGCTTATTGAATCAGCCAGCTTTGTCATAAGAAAGACCCCTCTCCCGCTCAATTCCTCAATGTTTTCCGGCTTGGTGGGATCCGGGATTGACGACGGATTAAAACCCCTGCCCTCATCTGTAACCGTAATCGTGATATTCCTGTCCTGCAGCTTGATCTCAACATCCACAATTTTGTGCGGATCAGCTTTGTTCCCGTGTGTTATGGCATTATTTACAGCCTCAAGAGTAGCGACCAGTATCTTTCCATAATCATCCTGCTTAATTCCGGCATTATTGGTGATCTCGTCAATGGCATTTTCAATAACCCTCATGTTATCGATTTTGGACTCAATTTTCAGGCGCTTGTAAATGTTAGCCATATCACTGTAATTATTTCAATACTAAAAGTTATGCAATTTCTACTTTTTTTTCGAAATCCACAATTCCGGATCCAATTTTACCTTCTCTTCGAAGATCATAAATTTCAAAATCGCCTTATTCCCATTCTCAGAATCAGTGAAAACATTACCTATCACCTGCTTTGTTTCAACCTTCTCCCCAGCTTTAACCCTGATATTTACAAGATTCTGATATACTGTCAGGTATTTCCCATGGCGAATTATCACAGCCATGTTTGCTCCCGGAATTGAAAATATTCTTGCAACCTCGCCTTTAAATACGCTTCTTACGGGGGTTTCCCCTAAACATGTGATCTCAATATCAATATTATCTTCAGTTACATACTTCAGCAACGGATTGCTCTGGACACCGAAATGACCGGTGATCACACCCTTTTCAACCGGCCACGGCAGAAGTCCCTTGTTCTCATAAAAGTTATCGCTGATCAGCTTAAGTTCAGGTGCAACATCCTTATTTACTTTCTTTTTCCGCTCATCATCGATAATCTTTTCTATTTCAGCTTCAATCTTCCTTGCTATCCTTTTCTTTTCCTCCAGTTCCTTCTGCAGCTGCTTCTCCCGTTTTCCAAGGTTATCAACCATCTTCTGCTGCTTGTCCTTTTCATCCTGCAGCAGGCTTTTCTGCAGCTCCTCCCGTGTTTTCAGCTCCGAGACCTTGTCCAGGTCCTCTTCAAGATTCTTTCTTGCCTCTTCAATCTCGCTCTTCAGGTCAATTATTGTTTCACTCTCGTCCCTTCTGAACTTGGTTATCTGCTGAAGGTACTTCAGCCTCTTGTATCCCTGGTTAAAATCCCTTGCCGACAGAATGTAAAAAATTTCAGGATTCCCCTTTGATGATTTGAAAGAATTAATAACCGCTTTGCGATAATCATTCTTCAATACATTAAGGTCGCTTTCCATTATATCGATCGCTATGGTGTTAAGCTCGATCCTGTCAGAGATCAATCCTATCTCTTCCCTGAGCCCGCTTAAGACCGACTCCCTCAGATTGAGCTTCTTCCCGATCATCTGAAGCTCATTTAGGCTTGTCTTCTTCTGCTTTTCTGTCTCTTTAAGCAGATTGTCCACATATGATATCTCTTCAAGCGCCTTCTTCCTTTTATCCTCAAGCTCTGACCGGCTTTGCCCGCTAAGGCTCATATTCAATAGCAGCACCGCAATTACCGTTCCAAAAATGCACTTCATCTGAGCTTCCTGATAGTATAGTTCTTCCCGGGGGAAAACTCTATTTTTCCACCCCCGGCTGCTTCTGCTCTTTCAATCTCAATCCTTATCTCCGTCTTTGAATCAGGTTCATACAGCTCTATTGAGAATGGCATAATAAGATCACCGGTTTTCTTCAGCTTTTTGAACCTGATGTCCGCTTCTCCTGAAAAAACGCTCTCTTCAACTTTTGCCTCAATTGCCTTTTGCCTCCTGCAATCGATAGTATATACAATATCCTTTCCGTTCACCCTGGCAGCTATTTCCGTCAATCCCTTCCTGCAAATCACACTTTTTTGGATTGCCTTGCGATCTGAAACCAGATCACCCAGTAAAATCAGCAATACGTCCGGGCTTATCCCGTATTTCAATGTCCTGATCCCGGGCTTTCCAATGAGTAGCTCCTTGTTCAGCCGGTCATTTATCAGCAATGTGTCGTGTGTCATCAAGACTTTTGCAACTTCCGTTCCAAATGAACTTCTGACAGTTAACAACACTGAATCCGGCTTTCTGAATTTCACCGCAGCAAGGAAGTGAGTTGTCAATCCGCCGGAAGTTGCCTCTATTTCAGCTTTTGAAATATTAAAATTCCACTCTGAAATATTATTCTTTATTGTAGCTTCAATAATTTCAGTGTCAGGTATGGTCTTTTCTGGAACGCCAGTCACGCTGTTCTTTCGTAAAGTGGCGCAACCGGAAAATAAAATTCCCGCGACAGCTATTAAAACTACTTTTTGCAACCTTCTATTTCCTTCCCGAGATAACTTTTGGTATTGTCAAGCTTTATTGCCCTTTCCCAGGCCTTTACCGCTTCTCCGCACTTTCCGATCTTCTTCAACATAAAGCCGTAGTGCTCAAAATATTCAGCATCTTCAGATCTGCCCTGATCAAGTATCTTTTCCATGATCCTTGCCGCGTCTCTTTCCCTGCCTCTTTTGTAAAGTATCCAGGCATAAGTGTCCAGGAAAGTCGGGTTATCCTTTGACCTGGATACCACTTCCTTTGACATCTTCTCAGCATCCTTGAGCCTTGAGTTTTGTTCCGCAAGGTAATATGCATAATTATTAAGAACCGTAATATCCGTATCATTCACTGCAAGAGCCTGGTCAAAAGTTTCAAATGACCTGGTATACTCCTTCATCCTGTAGTAAACATCTGCCCGCATCGTCAGCACCTGCAACTTTTGATCCTTGTTCTCACCGGCAAGGATCTCGGCTTTTCTTAACTCTTCCAGGGCAACATTAAATTCCTTATTCTCCATGGCAGCATTTGCATAAAGGATCTTTGCCAGGATTGACATATTGAATTTGGTGGCACACTCCTTTGCACTTGCCTCCAGCTGTGTAAAATCCTTCATTTCAAAATAGACCAGAAGCAGCTTTTCCCATGCGAAATAGTTTTCAGGCTCTGCCTTTATTACTGCTTCGAGCTGCCTGGCTGCTTCCATATCCTTGTGCTCTTTCTGAAGAAAATCAGGCAGCATCAATATAATGATGTTATCATCCTGGTAGTTTGCATTAAGGACCATAAGAGCCACCTCCATCTTATTCCCGTAATCCTTTTGAATATCAGGGTTATCCATCAGCTCAGAATATAAAGCTATTTTTTGCTCCCTGGTTATCTGATTGTTCAGAACGACCGTGTTTAAAAGGCTGAACACCTCATCATAATCCTTCTGTGAAAGGAGGAAATCGCACAAAGCCAGCTGGATCTGTCCGTCTTCGGGATTCCTTTTGATAAGTTCGGAGTAAAGCTCCGAAGCCTTTTCATTATCTCCCTGCTTCCTGTAGATTTCGGCCTCAATGCCATTAAATGTAACGTCGTCAGGGTTTTGTTTAAGCAGCTCCCTCACCTTCTCCAGAGCTTCTCTGTACTTCTTCTCTTCCACCAGCACCTTCACAAGAGCCAGCGTACTTGTCTCATTGACCCCGTACTTTTCATCCAGCCTTGTAAGAATATTCCTTGCTTCATTGTACTTTTTCCCTTCAGCATACAGGTTTGCCAGCGAAACCTCAAGGTTTTCCTTTTCCGGGTATACTTTTACCAGCTTTTCGTAGCACAATATCGCGCTGTCAATATTCTTCTGCTGATAATATACGTTTGCAAGCGCAAGTCCGTACCACATATTACCCGGGTCGATCACGGAGGCTTTTACGAGGTATTTCTTTCCCGTCTCCAGATCTCCGTTAGCCAGCAAGATCTGCGCTATCTCATAATTCGAAGCATCACTTTCAGGATTCAGCTTAATGCACTGTTCAAAATCGTTGAGTGCATCCGCCATGTTCCCCAGCAATTTCTGACGTAATCCTTCCGTAAATACATAATCGAACGTGGCTTTGTCATATTTGGCTCCCTTAACTTCAGCGACCATGCCTTCCGGGGCCTTTTTATTGCAAGCGCTAAATATCAGCCCTGCGGCCAGAATCAGTACCAGATATGAATTTTTCATACTAATGTTTTCCTGTATGTCCGAAGCCACCCTCTCCCCTGGCTGTTTTATCAATTTCCTGCACACTTTCCCATTCTGCCCTTTCATGCCTGGCAATTATCATCTGGCATATCCTTTCTCCATCCTTAATAACGAAATTCTCGTCCGACAAGTTCACAAGGATAATGCATACCTCTCCCCTGTAATCCGAATCGATTGTACCGGGTGAATTCAGCACGGTTACTCCCTTGTTTATTGCAAGCCCGCTCCTCGGCCGTATCTGCGCCTCATAGCCTACCGGGATCTCGATGTAAAGTCCGGTTTTAACCAAAACCCTCTTCAGTGGTTCAAGGATGATATCCTCATCTATATTTGCCCTTATGTCCATCCCGGCCGAGTATTCTGTTGTGTACCCCGGCAGCTGATGCTTTGATTTATTGACAATCCTGACTTTCATTTGTCGCTGTTCGTGAAAAAAACCGAAAGTAACCTGTCCTTGTATTGTGCATACCCGATAAAAAGTGCAATCAGAAGAGTATTGATCAAAAGCTCGCTGATCAGGCCCGGGTATTTGAAATAGCGTCCGAAAATCACCATTGCAATGGCCATTGCGAAATACGGAATGAACTGCTTCATGTTATAGTGAACCTTGTACCTGCTTTCCGCAAAAAAGAATGAAGCAATGATCATTGCTCCGTATGAGAATATGTGCGCCCATGCTGAAGCCATGTACCCGTACGCAGGTATGAAGACAACGTTTATAACTATCGTGATCACAGCTCCTATCAACGTAATATAGACGGCATAAAGAGTCATGTCGTTAAGCTTGTACCAAATGCTGTGATTAATGTAAATCCCGTAAAACAGGTATGCCATGCTTATTATCGGGACAACCACGATAGCTTCCCGGTAAGTGAAGGCAATGATATATTTAAATCCTGATATATAAAGGTTTATACCCAGGAATACCAGAAGCATGACGATAATGAAGTATTTCATAACAAAGGAATATGTTTCCTTTGCATCCTTATGCTTTGCCCGTTCAAAAAAGAAAGGTTCCGCAGCAAACCTGAACATCTGTATGAACAGGGCCATCAATACACCTATCTTATAACCTGCACCGTATTTGCCGACCACAGACAACCCGTCATCGCCCATCATCCGCCTGAGAAGTACCTTGTCAAGAGCATCGTTTATCGTTCCGCTGAGCCCTGCCAGCAATAAAGGGAATGAATAGCTTACCATCCTGTACCAAAGTCCGGCATCGAACCTGAACTTAATATTGAAGATGAACGGCGTCAGCATTAAAAGTGTACAGCTGCTCGATATCAGGTTTGCCAGGAAAACATATCCCACTTTATAATCAGGATTATAAATCTCCCTGAACCAGCCATGGCTCTTTTCCCATATCCCTGGTGCAATCTTAAGCAGAAAGACCACGAGCCCAATTGTTATTACCACGTTTGCCAGCTTGATAACGCTGAAAATGCCCGGCCTGTTCTCATTTCTCAATCTTGCGAACGGTATTGCCGCAACAGCATCAATTGCCACTATTCCTGCAAACATCCTAATATAATCGTGATTATTGCTGTACTTCATTACGGCAGAAACCGGCCCGATAAAAAGATTTATAAGGATAACGAAGAGGCCCGAAGTCATCAGAAGGCTGATCAGCGCCGTGCTGTACACTTTCTGTGGATAGTCACTTTTCTGCACAAACCGGAAAAAACCCGTTTCCATGCCATAGGTAAGGATAACCATGAGCATGACCATCCAGGCATATAGCTCCGTTATAATCCCATAATTGCTTGTGCTGTTATAAAAGATCCTCGTATAGAACGGAGTCATTACAGCATAATGCAGAAACCTCGGAATTATAGTTCCAAGCCCGTAAACAATCGTTTGTCCTGCCAGCTTTCTGACTTCCTTCATCCCTGAAATAATTCCGGCAAATATAGCTCTAATGATTTAACATGAAGACCATATTGATACTCAAGCTTGAAAATCGCGTATTTTAAAACCTGATATTATCAAGTTCGTTCAAAGTTAAATATCTTTGCAGTCACATTTGCAGAACGTTATTAACCAAAACTCCGTATTGATGAACAAAGCGTTAAGGCTCATTCTACTCTTCCTGGCTGCTGCTGCCCTTGTGTCCTGCTCTTTTTCCGGAAAGGGTGATGATACGCTGGTGTTGCTCAAGACCAGCATGGGAGACATGAAATTACGGCTCTATAACAGTACCCCGGTCCACAGGGACAATTTCCTTAAGCTTGTCGATATGGGATTTTATAACGGCGTCTCTTTTCACCGCGTCATAAGCCACTTCATGATCCAGGCAGGGGATCCTGCAACCAGGACCGGGCTCACAAAGGAACAGCTCGACACGCTTGCGACATACACTATTCCTGCTGAATTTGACCCTCAGCATTTCCATAAAAGAGGGGCTCTAGCAGCGGCAAGGGAAGGCAACGATGTAAATCCGGAAATGAGATCCTCCGGCACCCAGTTTTATATTGTCCAGGGAATCCAACTCTCCGATGAAGAACTGAATTCAGTCGAAGCAAAGATCAACGGAAATATAAAACAGGCCTTGTTTTCAAGGCTCATTTTTGAAACTGCCGACAGTGCGAAGAGATCTGGTGCACCTCTCCAGGAAGGGCAGGTGCAGGAGCTTGCTTCGCTTAAAATGTTTGATTACATGTCTTCCCATCCCGAATTCCGGCTCACTGATGAGCAAAGGACAGTATATAAAACCATTGGAGGCGTTCCCCGTCTCGATCAGACCTATACGGTTTTTGGCGAGGTAACGGAAGGACTTGAGGTTATCGATAAGATCGCGTCAGTTCCGACGGATCAGTCAGACAAGCCTCTCGCCGACGTCAGGATCATAAAAATGAAAGTCATTAACCGATAATAAACTCCCTTTCAAATAATAGTAGTATGCTGGAAAAAATCAAAAATCTTCTCTCGCAGATCTCATCATTTAATGTTTCTTCAGCGGATGATCTTGAATCTTTCCGCCTCAGGTTTCTCAGCAAGAAAGGGATGATATCAGTACTTTTTGACGATTTCCGTAATGTGCCCGCACAGGAAAAGAAGGAAATCGGCATGAAGCTCAATGAGCTTAAGCAGGCAGCGATGGATGCCTACAACAGAATGAAAGATCAGCTTCAGCAGTCCGATGATGTTAAAACTGAAAATGATCTTACGCGTCCGGCAAATCCTTTCCCTTCAGGTTCGCGGCATCCCATTTCCATTGTCAGGAAAGAGATAATAGACATCTTTTCCAGGATCGGATTTACTGTTTCAGAAGGTCCTGAAATTGAAGATGATAACCATGTATTCACAAAGCTGAATTTTGCCCCGGAACATCCGGCCCGGGATATGCAGGATACATTCTATATTTCCCGGATCTCCCCGGAAGATTCAAATCCCGGAGACATATTGCTCAGGACTCATACCTCGTCCGTCCAGGTCAGGGTTATGGAGAACCAGAAGCCGCCGATAAGGACCATCTCGCCCGGCAGGGTATTCAGGAATGAAGCGATCTCTGCGAGGGCCCATTGTATTTTCCACCAGATCGAAGGCCTTTACATCGACGAAAATGTATCTTATGCGGACCTAAGGCAGACACTCCTGTTCTTTGCAAGGGAGTTGTTCGGAAAGGAGACCCGGATAAGGCTTCGCCCTTCATATTTTCCTTTCACCGAACCTTCTGCCGAGATGGATGTAAGCTGCAGGATCTGCGGCGGTAAAGGCTGTAATGTATGTAAGTATACCGGCTGGCTCGAACTTCTCGGATGCGGCATGGTCCATCCGAATGTTCTGGAAGCCTGCAATATAGACAGTAACAAATATACCGGGTTTGCTTTTGGAATGGGGATTGAAAGGGCTGCAATGCTTAAGTACCAGGTAAACGACCTCAGGCTCTATTTTGAAAATGACCTCAGGTTCCTGGACCAATTCAAGGCATCATTTTAAACAGACGTCACGGTTTCATTGTTACCCGGAATAAATGAAGCCAAAAAATCAAGAACAGATGAAAGAAAAAGAACTTAATATACCCCTTTGCGGAAGTTGCGCCCTCGAGAACGGAGCGATTTTCAAGCATCTGACAGCCGAGCAAGTTCAGATGCTGAATTTTGAGAAGGAATTCAGGCAATACAAAAGGGGAGATGAACTTTACAAGGAAGGCAACCGCATAAGCGGCTTTTACTGCATCCACAGCGGTATAATAAAGGTTTTCAAGACAGGCTTTGACGGTAAGGAACAGATCATCAGGTTTGCCAAGGCAGGGGAGATCATTGCCTACAGGAGCGTTCTCAGCAATGAAGTGGCATGCACTTCCGCCAAGGTTATCGAAGATTGCATGGTTTGCTTTATACCAGCTGAAATACTTATATCGCTCGTCAGGACAAATTCAACTTATGCTCTTGAGATGCTTAAGCTTGCCTGTCATGAGCTGGGGGAGGCCAATTCATTCATCACAGATATCGCCCAGAAGACCGTTCGTGAACGGCTTGCCGAAATACTTCTTTTCCTGGTAAATGATTTTGGCCTGGACGACGAAAATTTCCTTAAGATCTCCCTGACCCGCGAAGAGCTCGCAAACATTGTCGGCACCGCTACCGAATCAGTGATAAGGCTCCTTTCCGAATTCAAGAACGATCAGCTGGTTGAGCTCAATGGCAGAAGGATAAAGATACTCGATAAAAGAGGGCTTGAAAAAATAAGCAATGTTCTTGCAAGGTCCTGATCAACGCCCTGACTCTTAAAAGAGATTCCCTGTCTGTTCCCGCCTCATCTGGCGGCCAAGATGACGGTAAGCATGCTCTGTGGCTTCCCTTCCCCTCGGCGTCCTTTTCAGGAATCCCTCCTTTATCAGGAACGGCTCGTATACTTCTTCGATGGTTCCGCTTTCTTCGCCGACAGCTGTCGAGATCGTATTCAATCCCACGGGCCCGCCACCGAATTTATCAATTATTGCCGACAATATCCGGTTGTCCATCTCGTCGAGGCCGTACTGGTCAATATTAAGAGCGTTCAGCCCGAACCTCGTGATCTCCATATCAATCCTTCCGGATCCTTTCACCTGGGCAAAATCCCTGATCCTGCGCAGCAGCGCATTTGCGATACGGGGCGTTCCGCGGCTTCTTTTCGCGATTTCCACGGCTGCATCATCATTTACCTTAACGTCCAGGATGCCTGCGGATCGCTTTACGATCCCTGTCAGAATATCATGATCATAGTACTCAAGATGGAATTTTATCCCGAACCTCGCACGCAACGGGCTCGTAAGCAATCCCGACCTGGTGGTTGCACCTATCAGCGTGAACTTATTCAGGGAAAGCTGAACTGACCTGGCGCTTGGACCCTTGTCGATCATTATATCAATCTGGTAATCTTCCATTGCAGAGTAGAGATACTCTTCAACAACCGGGCTTAACCTGTGTATTTCGTCGATGAACAGGACATCCCCGTCCCCGAGGTTGGTAAGCAGGCCGGCAAGGTCTCCCGGCTTGTCGAGGACAGGCCCGGAAGTGACTTTAAGATTGACATTCAACTCATTTGATATAATTGATGCCAGTGTCGTTTTCCCGAGCCCCGGAGGGCCGTGCAGCAGGACATGATCTAGCGATTCGCCCCGCTGCTTCGCTGCTGTGACGAAAACCGTCAGGTTATCGATTACCTGCTTCTGTCCCTTGAAATCAGCAAAACTAAGCGGCCGCAGCTGCTTCTCAAATTCCCTGTCCCCAAGTGAAATATTCTCTTTTCTTATATTGAAATTCTCCTCCATATAACCCTGGTCTACTTTATGAGCTTTACATCGCTGCCTGGAAGGTTGATCCTCACTCCGTTAATGCTCACTTCTACATCATCCTTGTATGATACTGCAAATATCGTTCTGCCTTCTTCATCGTATTTCTTCCACACCCTTTGCCGGATCCCCATCCTGTAATACTGTTCTTCCTTCGGCAGCCCGCTCTCGTAGTAGAACGTCTGAACCCCGTCGGGATTGCCTTGTATATAATTGCCCTTGAACCGGAGCTTGCCATCCTGGTAAAACGACTTCCATATACCGTCACGTAGGCCGACAATGTACTTTCCGTTTTCAATGTTGCTTCCCGATTTATACGTCCAGTCCCCGTTCTTTTCGCCTTCCGCATACTGTCCCTTTGTTATCACTTCTCCGGTTTGAGTATACTCGGTGAAGCTCCCGTCGCGCTGCCCCATAACATATTCTTCCTCCCGCAGAATGGTTCCGTCTTCATAGTACCATGTCCACAATCCATCAGGCCTACCATTGCTGAAGGAACCGGTCTGCTCCAGCTTTCCCGATTCATTGTAGAATTTCCAAACACCCGTGCGTCGGTTATCCGAATACTGACCTTCCGCCTTGACCGTCCCGTCAGGATAAAAATCCTTCCATTTTCCGTTGCTGTTTCCTGCTGCGTCTACAATCCCTTCCGATACTTTCAGTCCGTTGTCGTTGTAGATGAATGCATTTTTCACTTTCCCGTCGGGAGTGAACTCCCTGTGAACGCCGACCGGGATTTTATTCCTGAATGGACCGCTGTAAATAAGCTTCCCCTTATCATCATACTTGTTCGTGATCTCTATATCAGGCTCATCCTCAACCTTCGATTTAACGATGGCTCCATTCTCATAAAGCATTGTAAGTGTGAGAACCCCTTTCTGATCATATTCCTTGTAATACCCGTGAAGCTTATCGTCCTTATAGGTCCTTTCAGTCCTGACAATCCCATTCGGGTAAAAATCCTTCCATTCGCCCTGTTTAAACCCTTTATTATCGGTTCTGTTAATCCTTTCACGGCTTACCAGAAAGTCATTGTTGTATTCCATCAGGGTGATTATATTGCCGTTCCTGTCATATTCCTTCGAAATGCCTTCCTTTTTCCCTTCGTTGTATGTAACAGTCTGCTGCACCTTTCCGTCAGGGAAATAAATATAAGCCATTCCCTCCTTGTTGTCTCCGGCAAAAAGCTCCCTTGACCAAACGTAGACTCCGGCCATCGGATCTTTCTTATATTTAAGGTAATACCCGTTTTTCTTACCGTACATATAGCTGATCTTCTCAGTGGTATCCCCGGTCTGATCGAAGAAGAGCCATATGCTGTCGAGCATATAGTTTGTCCTCTTCCCTTCCGATTTCAGTACGCCGGTCACATAGTAGCTTTTCCAGAATCCTTCAGGTTTGCCGTTTTTTATCACTCCTTCGCTGGAAATTGAGCCATTCGGATACCTGAATACCTGGTAGCCATCCTTAAGCTGTTCTCCTCCCTGGCCAAGCAGAGTTCCAGCCAGGATTAAAAACATAAAAATTAGCGGTAATTTTTTCATCTTTCAGAGTCCAAGCTTTTCCGAGATTTCCATCATCCTTAAAATAGGCTTTTGAGCCTTAACCAGCAAATCCTGATCAATATTTATTTCAGGCTCCTCATTAAGAAGGCAGCTATAGATCTTCTCAAGAGTTATCAGCTTCATGAAATTGCATTCACTGCATCCGCATGTCGAATCCCTGGGAGGAGCGGGGATAAATGTCTTTTCAGGATTTTCCTTTTTCATCTGGTGAATCACGCCAGGTTCAGTGGCCACTATAAATTTCATTGACGGATCTTTCCTCGTAAAGTTCAGAAGCGCTGCAGTGGACCCTGTGAAATCGGCGATCATCCTGACCGGGAGCTCACACTCAGGATGGACAATGATCCTTGCATCTGGGTTGAGCTTCCTTATTCCGAGTATTGCCTCAATGGAGAACTCTTCATGCACATGGCAGGCTCCATTCCAGACAACAATATCCCTTCCGGTCTTGCTTGCGATATAATTTCCGAGATTCCTGTCGGGGGCAAAAATGATCTTTTCGCCTGCAGGCAGCGATTCGACAATCTGAACTGCATTTGATGAGGTGCAGATTATATCAGAAAGAGCCTTTATACCCGTGTTCGTATTAACATATGATATGACGGTCCTTCCCGGGTTTTCTTCTATGAATGCCCTGAAGTCATCATCCCTGCATGAGTCTGCCAGGGAACATCCTGCATTCATGTCGGGAAGAAGAACCTTTTTTCGGGGTGAAAGCAGCTTGGCAGTTTCAGCCATGAACTTCACACCTGCAAAAAGAATTATTTCGGCAGGTGTTGAGGCGGCTTTCTGGGAAAGAGCCAGACTGTCCCCTACAAAATCGGCAATATCCTGTATATCTCCTGTCTGGTAATAGTGGGCCAGGATGACCGCATTCTTTTCTGACCGTAATTTTTGAATCTCTTTTATAAAATCCATTACAAACTTTTCACTTTCGAACTTGCACCTCTTTATATAATTATCAACAAGGAAAAATATTAATATAATTGAAATTTAAATTCTATATGTTGTTATATATGTCCTGTTAATTGTGTTTAAATAAAAATCAGATTTTCTTTGAGATTTTCATAATCATTATCCGGTAAACATCTTTTCAACATTTCAAAAAACATACCGCTTTTGAAGATCAGCCGGTTAGCTGAATAATTAACAGTTGTTAATAACAGGTTACTGATAGCCGGGACGAAGCAAAAGTATAAGTTTTCATGTTTATTTCAGGTTCATAGATCGACTTTATTTTCTTGTAACTCCTTATCCGGAGCCTGAAAACCGGGAAGATCCTCCGTTATGGTTAATATCTGAATGAGTTCTGACCTTTTATTTCCTGTTTTTCTACAGTTTTATTAACAATTTTCAATAAATGGAGAAAAACAATCCATTCCGCCGAAATAAGGTCATAAACATATTTTCCCTTAAACTGCTCCGGACCGGTGGTTGATGATCCGGAAAAACCTCGTTGATCCGTGCTGAAAAACCTGCCGGACACTTTAAGCGACCCTGATTTTGTAACAATTATAATATCTATATGTTTATGTATAATAATTAATTAGGTCCTGCTAAAAGATAAAGAGATATTCATTTCCTTTTCATGGATCAATTATATTAATTTGCAGATCATAACAATAATTGAGGATAAAGGTGGAAAACAAAAAGATTGCAATAACATCCGATCATGGCGGCTATGTTCTCAAGGAAAAGCTCCTGAAGATGCTGAAGGATGAAAACATTGAAGTCAGGGATATGGGCTGCAATTCGGAAGAAAGCGTTGATTACCCTGATTTTGGCCACCCTCTGGCAAATGCGGTTGCGGACGGGGGGGTTGATTTCGGCATTTCAATTTGCGGTACCGGGAACGGGATCAACATGACGGTCAACAAGCACCCGGGGATACGGGCTGCTCTTTGCTGGAATGAAGAGATAAGCCGTCTTGCAAGGGCACACAACGATGCAAATATCTGCTCATTGCCGGGCTGGTTCCTGAATGAATCGGAAGCGTACCTTATCATAAGGACATTTCTTAATACCGGTTTTGAGGGAGGAAGGCATCTGAGGCGGATAAACAAGATCCCGGTAAAAATGTACTGAAATGCTGTCCAACTCATCCAGATACGGCATAAGGGCTGCCATTTACCTGGCAAGCCGGCAGAACAGGAACGAAAACACCGGATTGAAACAGATCTCGACGGACCTAAACCTTCCAATGCCTTTCATGGCCAAGATCCTCCAGCAACTTGCAAAGAACAGGATACTCCGGTCGGTGAAAGGCCCTAACGGCGGCTTCTCCCTGCTTAAGAATCCCGGGAAGATCACTCTTTACGACATTGTTGAAATAATTGACGGGAAGGATCTGTTTGTCAATTGCATCATTCACGATGATACGTGTGCGGGAGTAAGGAAAAGCAAGAAACCTTGCCCGGTGCACGAAGATTACACGAAAGTAAGGTCGGAGATCATAAAACTGTTCAGGACCAGGACCATTGCGGAGCTTGCAGCAAGGATAGATGCACTTGAAAATGTGATCATTTGATCTTGTGGTTGTAATAAGGGCTTATAACGAGCCAGAGGTACAATGCGCAAAAGATCCCTGCCGTGTTGGCGAAAACATCTATGATGTCACCAGTCCGGGTGGCCGTAAAGTCCGCCTGCATAAATTCTATCAGGACCCCGAAACCAAAAGGGATAAGGGCAGTCAGAAGCAGCTGCCTAGTATTTGAGAAAAACTTCCTGTGCTCAAATATCACGGTGATCGTGAAGGTGAAATATAGCCCGAAATGTACCAGCTTGTCGAGGTACTTGATATCGAACAGTCCGGCGTTTTCAAAGGTCTTTGCATTCGCCAGGCTCAGGTAGAGGATCACCACAGAAATTATTATCGAGAACTTATTATTCCTTATCATGTCGAGACTTTGTCGCAAATTTAGGCAATAGAATTGCATTTTCTTTATAATTTTAACCGTTTATCCGTCAAATGGCAGGAGTTTATATCCATATTCCTTTTTGTAAAAAGTTCTGCAGCTACTGCGATTTTTACCATATTGAAGCGCCTGTTGATTTTAGCGACTTTATCAGCGCATTGTTTTGTGAAGCTGAAAAAAGAAGCGACTATCTTGGGAATGAAAAGGTGTCGACAATTTATATAGGCGGCGGTACCCCATCGGTGATGCCTGTTAACCTGATAAACCGGATGCTGGAAAAGCTGGGTACCATTTTCAGCGTGGAAGAAGGTTGTGAAATTACCGTCGAGCTCAATCCCGACGACATCGACAATGATTTTATCAGGGAGCTAAAGGCCACTCCGGTCAACCGGGTAAGCCTGGGGATCCAGTCGTGGAACGACAGGGACCTCAAGCTTCTGGGGCGGAGGCATAATGCCGCCCAGGCTGAAGCGGCACTTGAGCAGATACTTTCGGCCGGTTATTCAAATCTGACGATAGACCTCATCTACGGGATCCCGGGGACCACATCCCACGACTGGGCATCGAACCTGGAAAAGAGCTTCACATTTGATATTAAGCACCTGTCAGCTTATCATCTTTCTTTCGAACCCGGAACTCTTTTGTGGAAAATGAAGGAGAAGGGCCAGATCACCGAAATTGACGAAGAGGAGAGCAGCTCCCAGTTCAACCTGCTTATCGAGATGACTGCCGCAGCCGGGTTCACTCATTACGAGATCTCCAATTTTTGCAAACCGGGATATCTTTCCCTCCATAATTCAAACTACTGGAAACAGGTTAACTATCTCGGCCTGGGTCCGTCGGCCCATTCATTCAACGGCTTTTCGAGACAGTGGAATGTGCGGGATGTTAAAAAGTATATGAAGGCTGTGATTTCGGGGTCCGATTTCCATGAAGGGGAGGAGCTTGACAGGAAAACCAGGTTCAACGAATACATCATGACCTCGCTCCGGACTATGTGGGGGATCGATCTCGACCTTATCGAATCGAGGTTCGAAAAGGAAGGGTACGATTATATCGTGAACCTGTCGGCTAAATTCATCAACTATGGCCTGATGAACCAGGTAAAAAATACCCTGGTCCTTACGAACCAGGGCAAAATGATATCTGATAATATTATTTCCGAGCTGATGCTGCCCTGAGCAGGCTGCTATCTTTTGGCAAGGGTAAATGTAGTGCGCCCGATAATGTTGTTCTCAAGGTACAGCTCCACATTATAGGTCCCTACGACAAAATCGCCGGTATTGTCCAGGAAAATGCACATTTCGATATCCTGGTTCATGTAATCCACAAGCCTGCTGGCTGAATAGACCAGCTTGTTCCCGTTGTATTCGAAAAGATTGTCTGCGCTTGTCGTGATCACAAGTGAATCGGGCCTTATGACCCTCATGAATACTTCTTTTTCGCCGGGGGCGGCAATCGGGTTCTCACGGAGGGTAAAGCATATTTTCAGCTTGCTGATCGCTGCCAGCCGCGATATTTCCTTATTCTTCTTGTTGAGGGTCACGGCGGTTATATCCTTTGCCTGGATCACAGACGCTACAGTTACCTTGGATGTCAGCTCTTCCTTGGCCTTGGTGAGTTCAACATTCGTGCTCTGGACCTCGGACATCTGCTGTTTTATGTTCGTGTTCTCGGCGGTCAGCTGCTTATTCAGGGTATTCAGGGAGTCGATCTGGACAATATATCCCTTCATGATTTCCCTCATTGTGCCGATCTCCGATTTATATGTCCTGACTGTTTTAACGAGAGATGCATTCAATGACAGCAGCTTTACAATTTTGTCTTTCTGCCTCTGGAGATCCGCCATCAGGGTATCATTGTCAGTTTTAAGAGTGTCGTACCCGTGAGCCATTAATCTCAGTTCATTCGCCAGGGAATCTTTTTCCTGGGTCAGGGTAGTTTCCATATCGACCATTTTGTTTTTCTGATCGAAATACATGACAACCAGAAATATCAACGCGGCGGCCAGAATGACGGTCGTGAAGATCATGGCAATCGGGGCGTTCTTTTTCTTGGGCTGCTCTACCGGAGGTGTAAGGTTGGTGTCTGCCATTTATCCGAGGTTTTTAATTAATAATGCAAAGCTAATAAAATACTTAGATTTATTAAAATATCCAATCCATTGATTAAATTTACGATCGGACGACAATATTATAAACAATTATAATTCAATAATATGAGTGGTTTTTTCGGTGTGATCTCTAAGAATGATTGTGTTGAAGATGTGTTTTACGGAACCGATTATCATTCGCACCTCGGTACTAAACGGGCAGGGATGGTATTTATTGTTCCGCAGAGAGGATTCAGGAGGTCGATACACAATCTCGAAAATGCATATTTCAGGAATAAATTTGAAAACGAGCTGGGAGATCTCAGGGGAAATTCCGGGATGGGGATCATCAGCGACACGGACCCCCAGCCTATCCTTTTCAATTCACATCTCGGACGGTTTGCAATTGTAACGGTAAGTCGCATCCTGAACATTGAAGAGCTTGAATCGCGGTTCCTGGAAAAGAAGATCCATTTCACCGAGAATTTCGAGGGAAACATCAATCCTACCGAAGTCGTCGCCAACCTGATTTGTGAAAAGGATGACTTTGTTTCCGGNATTGAATATGTTTTCGAAAGTATAAAGGGTTCGTGCTCATTGCTGATCCTGACCGAAGAAGGCATTATTGCGGCGAGGGATAAGCTCGGGAGGACACCGGTGGTGATAGGGAAAAAGGATGGTGCCTTTGCGGCGGCGGTCGAAACATGCGCATTCCCCAATACCGGCTTTGAGACCGAATATTTTATGGGGCCTGGTGAAATAGTCCGGTTAACCTCCGATGATTACACCACGCTCCGCAAACCCGGCGATAAAATGCAGATTTGCGCTTTCCTGTGGGTTTACTACGGTTACCCCCCTTCATACTATGAAGGCATCAATGTTGACGAATGCCGCAACAGATGCGGAGCTGCACTGGCAAAGCGGGACAATGTGGAGGCAGACTTTGTCTGTGGCATCCCTGATTCCGGGATCGGCCATGCAATAGGTTACGGGAACGAAAAGGGGATCCCCTACAAGCGGGCCTATTCGAAATACACACCCACCTGGCCGAGGAGCTTTATGCCACAGAACCAGCAGCAGCGCGACCTGGTTGCGAGGATGAAGCTGATCCCCAACAAGGCGATCATCGACGGCAAGAGGATGGTCTTCCTTGACGACAGCATCGTCAGGGGTACACAGTTAAAAGACAATACCATCGACCTTCACCGGACCGGGGCAAAGGAAGTGCATATGAGGATAGCGTGCCCGCCTCTTCTGTACCCGTGCGAATTCCTTAATTTTTCTCAGTCGAGATCACCCTTTGAGCTGGCGGGCCGAAAGGCAATCCGGCAGATTGAGGGTGAGACCTCCGACCTGAATGAGTACTCCGATCCGGATTCGGAAAAACATAAGAAGATGATTGAAAAGATAGCCGAGACATTGGGACTCGACAGCCTGATATACCAAAGGCTTGACGATCTGGTGGAAGCCATCGGCCTTCCAAAGGAGAAGCTCTGCACTCACTGCTGGGACGGGTCGAGCTACTGTTGAAAAGTGCTGGGAGCGGGAGTTTGAGTTGTGAGTGGTGAGTTGTGAGTGGTGAGTTGTGAATGGTGAGTAGGGCGGAACCAACTTCTCTCTGTCATTGTTGTTATTTAGTAATGATTTTATTCTGAAGGAAAATGAAATACATCGGAGCCCACGTCAGTGCCGAGGGGGGAGTTCAGAATGCTCCCGTCAACGCGAGCAAAATCGGAGCCAGGGCATTCGCATTGTTCACAAAGAACCAGAGACAGTGGTTTGCAAACCCGCTTACAAAGACAAGCATCTCCCAGTTCCGTGAAAACTGCGAAAAGCTTGATTATAAACCTTTCCAGGTATTGCCCCACGACAGCTACCTCATAAACCTCGGTCATCCGGAGCCGGAAGCTCTCGGAAAATCAAGGGCTTCATTCTTCGATGAGATGAAAAGGTGCGAGCTGCTGGGTCTCGACAGGCTCAATTTCCACCCGGGAAGCCATCTTGGCAAGATAACCATGGAAGAGTGCCTCGCACTGATTGCCGAATCCATCAACCTCGCCCATGACAAGACAAAAGGTGTCATAGCCGTGATCGAGAACACGGCAGGGCAGGGGACCAATGCCGGCCATGCCTTTGAACAGATCAGGTACATAATCGACCGCGTTGAGGATAAATCAAGGGTTGGGGTGTGCATTGATACCTGCCATGCCTATACTTCGGGATATGACGTCAGGTCCAAAGAAGGTTTCAGGGATACTTTCAGCAAATTCGGAGAGATTGTAGGCTTTAACTACCTGAAGGGCATGCATCTGAATGATTCAAAAAAAGAGCTGGGAACCCGGGTCGACAGGCATGAGAATATTGGGGCGGGGTTCCTGGGTGAAGAGACATTCACACTATTCATGAACGATGCCAGGTTCGACGATATGCCACTGATCCTCGAAACTCCCGACGATACACTCTGGGAGGCTGAGATCAGGAAGCTCTATTCGATGATTGAGTAAGGAAGTTGGTTGCACAGAGGACACGGACCTGCCTGCCGGCAGGCAGGGGAGACAATGAGGGTCACTGAGAGGAAGCCCGGTGATCCCTTTGTAAAAGAATTCTTTCCTTTATGCCCGATTCCTGCAGTTTCTGCGTTGTTGCCCGGTACCCGATCTCGAACAATTCAGGCCCTTTCTCCGGATCAAGTATCCTGAAGTCCTTCAGCTCCGGCGGGGCGATAAACAGGTCAAACTTCCTGGCCTTATCCCCGATCTCTTTCGACATGCTCACCATAAATGTCCTTTCTGCGATCTGCAGGAGCCCGGAGATTACATCCTCCTTTCCGACCGGATTAACGAAAGAACCTATAAGGAAGCTGCATTTTCCCTCGATGGGTTTTAAAGGAAGGTTATCGAGAACTCCCCCGTCGACATAACTGACGTTGTCGATGACAACAGGGTTGAAAAGGACAGGGATGCTTGCCGAGGCAATGACCCTGTCGATCAGCTCCCCCTCAGAGAAATAGACCGGCGCCGCATTGTTAAGGTCCGTGGCGGAAACGAAAAGGGGGATCTTCAGCTCGTTGAACAGCCTTGCCTTGAGATGGGCCTCGAGCATTCTTGTGAGTCCCGATATCTGCAGCAGGCCTGATCTTGGGACAGTTGGCCTCATATAATGCAGCATGCTGCCGGTGCACATTATCCTGAGGATCTCCCTTGGAGTATAACCGTCGGAATAGAGCACGCCAACCAGGGCACCTGCGCTTGTTCCGGATATGACATCAGGGAAAATACCGTTTTCGTTCAGGGCTTCAAGGACTCCCAGGTGGGCAAATCCCCTTGCCCCTCCGCCACTAAGCACTATGCCTGTATTATATGTTTTTTCCCGCATCTGAGGATTATTAATACTTATTAAGTGAACAATGTCTGGTAGATCAACAGCAGGTTAAGCATAATGACAACACCGGTGATCAATATCAGAAGTGTGGTAAGGAACCTGCTGTTAGCATATTTCCCCATCACCTTTTTCGACGATGTAAGGTATACCTGGATAGCAACCGTGAATGGCAGCTGAATGCTGAGGAAAACCTGCGACAGGATAAGCCCCTTGAAAGGATCACCTATAAAGAAGATTGCCAGCATGCCGCCGATAAGAGAAATCAGGACTCCGGCCCTGGTGTGGCTGTCCCTCAGGTTATAAGGCTCGCGGAACATCCCGGAGACGATCGATCCGCCGGCCATTGCGGATGTGATTGAGGAAGAGATCCCCGAGAACAGCAGAGCAACACCGAATACGGCAGCTGCATTTGATCCCAGCAGGGGTTCAAGAAGGCTTTTCGCCTGCTGGAGTTCATTTACGATGATACCCCTGTTGAAAAATGCAGCTGCCGCAAGGATGATTATTGCACTGTTGATCGCCCAGCCGACAACCATTGAAAGCATCGTATCGGCAAATTCGAATTTCAGCTGCCTTTTTATAACCTTTTCATCCTCAAGGTTCCACTGCCGGCTTTGGATGATCTCCGAATGAAGAAAGAGATTATGCGGCATGACCACTGCACCAAGAACGCTCATGATCAACAAAGCCGATCCTCCGGGGATCGAAGGCTTGACCCACGAAATCCCGGCCTGGAGCCAGTCGACATCTATCAGGAACAGCTCATAGAGAAAGGAAAGGCCGATAATTGAGACGAAGCCGATGATCCACTTTTCCATCTTCTTGTATGAGTTGCTGAAGATCATGATTATCACGAAAAGAGTCAGCAGGACAGCACCTGCCCTTATCGGAATTTTGAAGAGCATATTCAGCGCTATCGCCCCACCAAGGATCTCGGCAAGCGATGTTGCAACGGAGGCAAGCTGGGCAAATGAGAGCATGATCCTTGCTATCCGGTGATTTGTATATATAGCCGCGGCTTCGGCGAGGCAGTAACCAGTCACAATGCCGAGGTGCGCAACATTGTGCTGAAGGACNACAAGCATGATCGTCGAAAAGGTCACCACCCAGAGAAGGGTGTACCCATAATTCGATCCGGTGGCAAGATTTGCGGCCCAGTTGCCGGGATCGGTAAATCCCACGGTCACAAGCAGGCCCGGGCCGATATACCGAAGGATGTCAAGCGCCCCAAAAACGGGACGGTGGTCCTTGCCTGCAAGGTCCTTGAAAAAATGAAGCGGATTAAAATGAAACCTTTTTCCGGCCATCTGGAGCTGCTTTTTTTTGTTTGCCTGACACACTGACCATTTCAGCAAAAATAATCAATGATAGAGAAAAAACACTAACCTTATTGTGAGGTTCAGATTTTGAATTTTTAAATTTGATGGATTAATCACCCTCAATTTTATCTATCCCATGCAATTTCTCCTGATAGCTTTTGACGGAACAGATGAAGGCGCGCTTGAAAGAAGGATGGAAGCGCGTCCATCTCACTTTGAAAATGTTGCCACCCTCAAGGAACGGAAAGAGTTCCTCCTTGGCGGGGCAATTGTCGATGATGACGGAAAGATGATCGGCTCGATGATCGTCTATGAATTTCCCGACAGGAATGCACTCGATGAATGCCTGAAAACAGAGCCATACGTGGTGTCCGGGACCTGGAAGAAGATTGAGATCAGGCCTTTCAGGCTGGCGAAAATTGAACCGTGATTTGCCGCGTAAAATAACAGGCTATTACAAAAATTTTAAGCCGTTTCCCTGGGGAAGGTACGGCCAGTGAAATTACTGTTATCAATATATTATTAAATATCAAATAATTAAATCCATAAATCATGAAAAAACTGAGATTTTTATTATCGCTTTTGCTTATTCCTGTGTTACTTCCGGCTCAGCAGCCCGATCAGGGCAAGCTGCCGTTCAAATGGGACGAAATCACATCCCCGCAGTTTCCCAGGGCAGTCGACCTTGCCGGCGGCGTATGCGTTATTCCCCTGGGGATCATCGAGAAGCACGGGCCCCATCTTCCGCTGGGAACCGATCTGTTTGAGGCCCGGCAGATCGCATCCGAAGCCGCTGGAAAAGAGTATGCCATTGTCTTTCCGCCGTACTTTGTCGGCCAGATCTTTGAAGCCAAGCACCAGCCCGGGGCAGTCGCATACAGCCCTGATCTGATGTGGAAAATGCTTGACGAGACCTGCCAGGAGCTGTCGCGCAACGGTTTGAAAAAGATAGTTCTCGTGAACGGCCACGGAGGCAATACAAATTTCCTCCAGTTCTTTTGCCAGGCACAGCTGGCAGGCAAGAGAGACTATGTGGTAGTAATGTTCGAGGAAGGACGCGAATCGGAATACTCAAAGGAGATCGCTTCGCTTAAAAAGGCAAAGCTCGACGGGCATGCGGGAGAGGAGGAGACATCTATGATGTATTTCATCAGGCCTGATCTTGTCGACCTTCCGGCAATAACCAGCCAATCCGGGGCCGACCAGCACCGCCTCGACAAACTTCCGTTCGGCTACACCGGGATCTGGTGGTTCGCAAAATACCCGAACCATTATGCAAGCGATGTCGCCCAGCCCAACAAGCGGCTTGGAGAACTGCTTGTAGAAAGCAGTGCCGTTCAGCTTGGCGAGCTTATCAGGTATATGAAAAAGAACAACACTGTCGAGCAGCTGCAGCAGGAGTTCTACAACAAGTCACAAAACCCCCTTGGTAAATAAAACCGGCAACTGATCCAACCGTCAATACAGGAGAGGGGAGAAGAGCTTAAACCGCTCCAATTCTCCCCTCTTTTTTTCTTCCTTATATCTTATTTCCCTATTTCCCTATTTCCCTATTTCCATTATCTCCCCATCTCCCCATCTCTCCATTCTTCCCTAAAATGAACTATATTTGATTATTACATACCCGGGATCAAAACCGGTTGCCCGGAATGAACAAAAACCCATCCGGATCAGTTATTGGCGATGTTATGGAAATTGACCCTAATGAATAAAAGAAACACCAGATTATGGCATATACATTACAGCCGGGAGAAAAAGCAATTGGCTTTGAGCTCCCATCAACCGAAGGAAAGAGGTATTCATTAAGAGATTTTGACAGGTACAGGTACCTGGTCATTTTCTTTACCTGCAATCATTGTCCTTACGTACTTGGCTCTGATGAGGTCACGAGGCAGACTGCCGACAAGTACGGGCCAATGGGTGTCAAGTTTGTCGGGATAAACTCGAACAGCGAAAACACTTATCCCGAAGACAGCTATGAACACATGGTCAGCCGGATGGAGCGGTACAAGTTTCCATGGGTCTATCTCCGCGATGATGAGCAGACAGCCGCAAGGGATTACGGGGCTCTTCGGACGCCTCACTTCTATGTTTTCAATGAGGAAAGAAAGCTGGTTTACACGGGCCGGGGAGTGGACAGTCCAAGGGATACGACAAGGATGACGGTCAACAATCTCGACCTGGCGCTGGATGAGCTGATTTCCGGGAGGCCGGTTTCGGTGCCGGTCACAAATCCGATAGGGTGCAACATCAAATGGGAGGGAAAGGACGCCCATTGGATGCCACCAGAAGCATGTGATCTTATTTAAATCTGAATTATGAAAAAGATAGCTTTGATAGGTGCCAGCGGTTATATCGGGTCCCGGATCCTGAAGGAGGCCCTTGACCGGGGGCACATAGTGACCGGGATAGTAAGGCATCCTGAGAAAATCACCCTCAGCCACCCCAACCTGAGGGCGGAAAAAGGGGATGTTTCACTTCCGGAAACCATTCCCGCTTTATGCAGGGAGGCTGATGTAGTCATCAGCGCCTATAATCCGGGATGGACCAACCCTGATATTGCCACTGAAACGACAAGGGTCTACAGGGTAATAATTGACGGCATAAAGAAGACAGGCACCGGTAGGCTCCTGGTCGTCGGCGGCGCGGGCTCCCTCTTCGTATCACCGGGCGTAAGGCTGATGGATTCGGGAAGGATGCCTGAGTCCTACCTTCCGGCAGTAAAGGCCCTGGGGGATGTGTACCTCGAAATGCTTTCAGCGGAGAAAGATATTGACTGGGCATTTTTTTCCCCGTCTGAAAATATCGTTCCGGGAAAACGTACAGGGAATTTCAGGCTCGGAAAGGATGACATGATTACCGGGCCCGACGGCAAAAGTACAATATCCGTCGAGGATTATGCGGTTGCGATGATCGATGAGGTGGAGATCCCTCTCCATCATTGGGAAAGGTTTACGGCCGGGTACTGAACGGATCATTTCTGATCCTTAATTACTTTCTTCGTATAGCTGCCCGTTGCAGTAAAGACTTTCAGGAAATAGACCCCGGTGGGAAGCGATGCCATATTTAATTCTGCCTGAAGGGCATTGACATATTCCTGCCGTATAATCTTTCCTGACAGATCATGCAGCGAAACCGATACGATGGGCGAATTGTGCCGGACATAGAGATGATCGCTGACCGGGTTCGGGAAGACCTTCAGTCCATTTTCATTGTTGATATCTGGTTCTGAAAGGATAATGTCGTTCGAGGCTGTCCAGTTCGAGGCTTCATTATTGTCGGAGGTTATATTCGTTAGTTTCAGGTAGCTGCCATTTCCATCTGCTTCCGGCCATGGGATCGTATCGCTGTATGTCACATTGTCAATGACATTGCCGAAACCGTCGACCAGAACAAGGTCCTCACCTTTGTCGGAAAGGTTCCTGGTAAACTGCCCGAAAGGATTCACACCATATTTCATCCTGAATGTTGCGATATCGCCCGCAAGGTAAATTGATTCATGCGGCCCGACTGTCGAATTTGGAGGGAACTGGAAGACAAGCCCGGTCCCGCCAAAGTAGATTCCTGTGAGATCCGCAGGCTGGCTGTCATTGTTGGTGAGCTCAAGGAACTCCAGCTTGTCGGCATCCCTGAACTCGAGGGTGGGTTTGGGATGGTACATGATCCTGCTGATTACCAGCCGGGGCAGCGGTTCTTCACTGCATTGTGACCAGGGCCCAAGGTTGGCGGTGATCCACCTGATCCTTGTATCGATGAATTTCTTTACTTCTTCTGCTTCATAAGGGAAGTCAACTACCTGGTACCATCTCATATTATTGCGGACCGCGGCCTCATTGATCTCGACGACCGTCCTGTCGATAAAGGCCTTGATGCTGTCGGGATTCAGGGGATTACCCGGATGGATCAGCTCGTTCCACCTTTTTGAGAGGTAACATTCGAATGTTGCATTGTTAAAAAGGTTATACCAGTAAGCCGGACCTTCATTGTCGCCATTCGAGAACTGCCACACGTCGGGCTTGCTCCGGTCGTATCCCCAGAAGAAAAGGTCGTTCCCATAGGTCAGGTCATTATCCCAGATGGGTCCGGCCCGCAGCTTTCCGTTCCGGTCCTTATGGTAGAAAGTGCTGTAGGTATAGGAGTCGGCGTTTGACGAGAGCTCGCTGATTATCATGTAATCGAGAAAGGAGGGGATGTCTATAATTGAAGGAAAACCGCTGACCAGGGATGTGTTACCCGACAAGGCCGTCGCATCCAGCCGACGGAACTGGTTCCGGATATAATCATTCTGCGGGAAGGTGACATCTTCAGGCTTTGGCAGCACATGAATAAAATCGATCGTAGCGTAGTTGCGCGAGATCATTGACCATGCCACGGGGTCTCCGCCGGTTGTCTTGTCGGCTTTTGTGATGTATCCGCCTGTCAGGTCAGGGTAAGAATTATCGATGGTCTCAATCCTTTTAACATTTACCCTGTGGTCATCGGCTTTTATCTTTTCCTGCAGGAGATAAAGGCCCTTGTAATCCCCGTTAATGACTACCTCGCAATAAGCAGTCCGGGATGCATATTCCCCAATTTTGATAGAAAGGTTATAGGTCAGATAGTCCCGGAGAGTGGCGGGATCGAAAGTCATGCTGTTAAGGATCCAGTCGTTCTCGGCAGGCATCCCGAGAAGCTCTATATTGTTGTTTGTAAGATTGTCGGCCATGAGCGTGGTAAACCCGTATTGTTTCTTATCGGTATACTGCGAAGAGGAGCCCCGGATTTCAATACTGATCCTCCCTTCGTAGTTGAGATAAGCAGGATTGTTCTTGTCTGACAAGTAGTTACGTTCGTTACCTCCCCTCCGGATGATCCTCATTTCCCCAAAGACCCTCGGGTAATCAACAATTGCAGAATTATTGTCGGTGTTTATCACTACAATAGGCAGGTTGCTGTCGGAAAAAGTCTGGCCGGCGGCGGAACTGAAAATTAGAAGACCCAGAAAAATACCAGGGAGAAATTTTTTCATGTCAGGTCAAACGGGTTAAGCGCAGCTAAAATTAACAGGAAAATTCAATTGTATAGGTGATCATAATAAATATTCAGTTCAGGGTTTGCCATAACCACGTGGAGGGGCACTACCCAGGGGCCCCCCAACACCCCTGAAGGGGGGCTTAAAACCGTGTAACAATTTACCCCCTTCAGGGGGCCGGGGGGCAATCCCAGGCCAGTGGGCATATTCTCCCGGCGAGGTGAGCCGAAAATATAAATCCCATTCACCCGAACCATTGGATCAGCCGTATTGTTTCCTTTTTATTAAACACCGCGGCTTATGAAATTTAATTAATGATATTAATAATTATGAGTCATGAAAAAAGCTGATCCGTATCTTAACTTCAACGGCAATACCGAAAAGGCATTTAATTTTTACAAGACAGTCTTTGGCGGGGAGTTCTCTTTTCTCCAGCGGTTCAAGGATGTGCCTGACAACCCAAATGTACCTGAGGATGCCAAAGACATGATAATGCATATTGCCCTTCCTCTTGGACCCGGGACCGTCCTGATGGGCACGGATGCCCCTGAATCGATGGGATTTAAGGTCACCCCCGGCAATAACGTGAACATTCTCCTGAATGCCGACAGCGAGGCCGAGGCGACCAAACTCTTCAACGGACTTTCAAAGGGAGGGAAGGTAACGATGGAGCTTCAGAAAACCTTCTGGAATGCCTTCTACGGCTCATGTACTGATAAATTCGGCATCAACTGGATGATCAACTTTGATTACAGCCAGCGATAAAAGTCCTTTTGACAATTAATTGCTGGATGCCGGTCGTTTAATTGTCTTATTAAGTTTAACTTTATCTTCAGAGGTTAAATTTAATAATGGCATTGATAATGGATCAGGATCAGGATCAGAAGCTCTCATTCTTCGGGATAGGGCCTGTGACAGGCGTAATCTTAATCCCTGTCCTCGCAGCATCGATAGCGGCAACTGTAAGGTGGCCTCATATTTTCATGATTTCCGGCCCCGGGAGCAGGATACTCTTTTATTCGGGGCTAGTCATTCTGGCAGCCGGCCTCGTCTTCTATTTTTCGACAGTCAGACTTCTACTTAAAGGCCTCAGGGAAACGAGGCTCATGACAACCGGTCCGTATTCATTGTGCCAGAATCCGCTCTATGCGTCGATACTTCTGGTCATAGTGCCGGCCGTGGCCCTGATGATGAATACCTGGCTTATCCTTCTTACCACAATTGCAGGGTACGTGGTATTCAGGATCTATATCCGCAGGGAATACAGCGAACTTGAAAAATTTTTCGGGGAGGATTACAGGATCTACAGGACCAATACACCTGAATTCTTCCCGTTGCCATTGAAAAAATGGTTTGGAAGAAAACAATAAGATGACATAGGAGATATACGCTTATGTGAACAGGCTCGAGAATAATCATGCTAGCTATATCCTGATGCATGTCCTTGACGGCCTGAAGAAGAATCTGAGGTACCAACCTTTCAGGATCGTAAAGCCTGGCAATCTGTACAGTTCTGAATTCCAGTTCAATTTCGATTTTGTGATACATCTTATGGATGAAGAAAACCTGATTTACCGGCAGGCAATCAACAGCATTGATTCAGTTCTGTCGCAGATCGGCGATGAATTGAAATGACTATTTCCATGCAAAATTTGTGAACAGGGTTGTTCGACCCTGCAGACCGGTATTGGCGCCAATCCCAGGTATCATGAGATAACAGTACATCGCGTTCTCTTTCAACGGGGGTAGATTTTGGCATGGCTTAAATCGCTCCTTCCCGTGAACATTTCCGCCTTTTGATTTGATATTAAGCTTATACTGAATAGCGGGCCATGAAAGAAATACTGATTGATCTGTACAAATTGCGGAACCTCTATTCGGGGCTTGGACAATTTTCAATGAACTTTGCCGCTGAGCTTATGCGGCAGGTCCCGGAGAACACCGGTGTGACCTTTCTGGTTCCCCATGACTTCAGGGGCCGGATCGATGCCAAAGCCGGGCAATTAAGGGCAGATTACCAGAAAAGATACCTGCCGGCAATTACCCGCAGTTATGATATCTGGCACAGTCTGAACCAGTTCCCTTCGCATTTTCCAAACCGCAGGACGATTCAGATATTGACCGTTCATGACCTGAACTTCCTGGTAGAGAAGAGTCCGCAAAAATGCCGGAAGTATCTTACCCGCTTGCAGGGAAATGTCGACCGGGCCGATTATATAACTTCAATTTCGCAAAGCACAAGGAAGGTGCTTGAAGATAACATCGATCTGAAAGGGAAGAAGGTAAGGGTGATCTATAACGGGGTCAGTGTCGGTAACGGGCTGAATGGCAGCAAGCCGGAATATGTGAAACGAAGGAATTTCTTCTTTTCCATCGGGGTGTTCTCAAGAAAGAAGAATTTCCATGTCTTGCTGCCAATGATGAAGTATTTCCGTGATCGCCAGCTTATTATAGCAGGCGATAACAATTCCTCCTACGGGGAGTACATCGCATCCCAGATCGAAAGGTACCGGCTTAAGGAGAGCGTTGTAACACCCGGGATTATCAGTGAGGCAGAAAAAAGCTGGCTGTATTCCAACTGCGAGGCTTTCCTCTTTCCGTCAGTCGCCGAAGGCTTCGGGCTGCCTGTGGTTGAGGCAATGAAATCGGGAAGTCCGCTATTCCTGAACAAGATCGATTCCCTTTATGAAGTTGCCGGAGAGGATGCCTATTACTTTCCAAGCTTTGATGAAAAGGACATGTATTCGCTGATCAATCAGAGACTCTCGTTTCCCGGCAGCGGCGGGTACGAACGGCTAAGCAATGCACAGCGGCATGCCTCGGCCTTCACCTGGGAAAGGTGTATAGAGGAGTACCTCAGCCTCTACAGGGAGGTCCTTGGCTGAACTGATGGCCGGTTCATACCGCATGCATATAATAATGTTATAGTTCATTATTTCACTATTACATTATGACACCGGATCACCCGTTGGTAAGTTTTTCTACGATCCTGACTGCATCGCCGACATATTTTTCACAGTTTACAGTAAACAGGTTCAATTCTGCAATCTTTTTCTTGTCCGCTGGGTCATTCATGTCAAGGCCGTTGAGTAATTCACGGCAGTTGACTGAACCATTAAGCCTGGTAAATTCGTCGATAAACTCCCTTGTTTTGAGATAGGTAAAGGCCTTTTTTTCTTCCGGATCATCAATGCCCTTTCCGAATTTCAGGCCCAGGACCATCAAAGCCCCGGTCACTGCCCCGCAGGTTTTCTGCAGCCTTCCCATTCCGCCTCCGAAAGCGCATGAGATTTTCAGGCAATCATTTTCGGGCAGACCCGAGTCAGTCCCGAAAACAGTGAATACCGACTGTGAGCAGTTGAATTTGTTCCTGAAGTATGTCAGGGCATTTTCAGTTTTATCCATAAAGTTCCGGTTTAAGCTTGTTTTTGTAAAGGTCGATGAATCCGCTTTTAATAAGGTCCCTGACCCTTCTGAATTCATTCAGGATATGATCTTCGGTCCCGGAAGCGAATGTTGGGTCCTCGAATCCGAGATGCAGCCGGTTCCTCACCTTTCCTGTAAAAACCGGACAGGTTTCATGGGCATCATCACAGACGGTTATTACCCAATCCCATTCTTCCTGAAGGAAATCATCGAGCGGCGCCGGCCTTTGATCAGATATGTCAATCCCGGCCTCATTCATCACCTTTACGGCGTTCCGGCTTACGAACCTTGCGGGGTATGTACCCGCGGAATGCACATCGAGATTCCTGTCGAATGACCGGAGGAAGGCCTGCGCCATCTGGCTGCGGCATGCATTACCGGTGCAGATTATAAGTATCTTAAGAGATTTTCTTGCCATGATGATAATTTATTATCCTGTTAAACAAAGATCATTGGGTGCTTGATCAATCTACCGACAACTTTTTGACCGGATTTTTCCTGCTGTTGAAACCTGGGAACGGGATGAACCTCGGGACATCTTTCCTGTATCCTGCATAACCGGTGTACTTACCCGCCGAAATGCTCTCCGTGAGTTCAGAGCTTCCGGCAAAGAGCAGCACCAGCAATACAGGGCCTGCAATTGAGGGATTGATCCATTTCCCGGTCGCAGTTGCACCGAAGAAGTAAAAGCTGATCCAGATTGCCTGTTCGGATGTAAAATTTGGATGCCGGACATATTTCCAGAGTCCCTCCTTCAGAAATCCCGCTTTCATCGATTCAGCGTACCGGGATGACGCGGGTTTGTTCCCTTTTTTCATGGAGCGAAATTCAAAAAGCTGGTTATCAGCAACACTCTCCGTAACGATAAACAGGGTCATGAACAGGGCTGCAAGAAGATCGGTGACACCCAGGGGCTTTTCCGGAAAGAGTGCTGCGAGCAGGAGGGGGGATGAAAAAAGGAGAATCACAATATTCTGGTAAATGCTGATAAACAATAAATTGAACAGTCCGAACCTTAACCTGCCCCTTAAAGCAGGATGCTCTTTGAGTATTTTCCACCTGTAATCCTCTTCACCTTTCCAGGGGATCATGCTGTACCCGCCTTTCCTGCCAAAGTTGTAGCTGAGCCGTAACCCCCAAACAGAGATCAGGATGCTCATGATCAAAATCCTTGGGGAGGGGGAAGCCGAAAAGGTGATCCAGCTGTAGGCGACCGGAAGAAGGCTCCAGAGCTTATCTACCTGGCTGTAATTCCGGGTAATCTCGCCAATAGCAAAACAAGCCAGAGCGACAATCAGCATCAGCGTGAGCCAGGTCTGTGACAGGCTTTGAAAGAGAGGGTCATTAAGTAGTTCCATAACAGGTGTTTCTGATTATTTGAGATTATTGTTCTTCCCGGAAACTTCCCGGGTAAACTCCTTGAAATATTTTCTCGCTTCTTTCCATTCCTTGTTGCTTATCGAATAATTTACATTCGGAGGAGCCGGCGATCCTTTGATAAGCCCTGATCTTTTCAGCTCCGCCAGGTGCTGCGACACAGTCGACAATGCAAGAGGGAGCTCAGCTGCAATCTCATTGAAGCTGCATGTGCCGGAACCTGCAAGCAGCCGGAGAATGGATATCCTTGCGGGATGACCCAGGGCCCTAGCGAAATGCGCTATTTTGATGTTTTCAAGTCCGTACTTTGACCTGTGTTTATATTTCATACCAGGCTGTTTGAGTTATAAAGGGCATTTTATGGACATAAGATAATATTCGTAAATATACGAATAAAGGATGAATAAAAAAGAGTTTCACAGCGTTGCGCTGAGAAGCACGGAGGGACACGGAGGGAGACGGAGAAGCAGGAAAGGAGAGTGAAATAAACCGTCTGCGGAATACGAAGGAAAGGTATCATTGTTACCTTTATATGCTTTTACCTTAGTTTATGGCAATCCCGGACTGAACGAATGATAATCGAGCAGACATACAGCCTTCTTAAAGCCAGGTTCGGAGGCAGTCTCAGGGATCTGTCCGTAGAGGATGCCAGGATCGGGATGCATCTGACGGCTGTCCGCCTCTCGGACAACAGTTACGGGACCTCGGCCACCCTGGCTGACACTTATCCGTTCACCCCGAAGAGCCACAGGGACTACGGTGATTTTACCCCGCTTAAGATAAAAGGGCGCGGTGTAACTGACCTGCTCGAAACTGAAAAGGAATCGTGTATTATTTCTTCCCTGAAAAATGCAGTCTTAAATGCCGTTTCATCAGGAATAATCTCCGGCGGCGGATACAATATCAGGGAAAACTGCGATCCTCTCGACCTTGTCGATCTTTCCGGTTGCAAAACGATCTCGCTGGTGGGAGCTTTCCAGTCGTACATAAGGAAGATCGCAGGAACAGGGAACCGGCTTTACCTGCTCGAGCTTAATGAATCGGCACTGAATCCCGGCCAGAAACAGTATTTCGTTCCCGCGGAGCAGTACGCGAGGGTACTTCCCGTCTCTGACATAATCATAATTACCGGGCAGACGCTTGTCAACAGGACAATTGATGATCTGCTGTCGTGCGTTCGTGAAGGCAGCAGGGTGATTGTGACCGGCCCGTCGAGCAGCATTATCCCTGATGTCCTGTTCGAGAACGGGGTCAGCATTGTCGGGGCTGTCAGGATCACCAGGCCCGAATTGCTTTTCGACATTGTCAGCGAGGGGGGAACTGGTTATCACCTTTATGAGTATTGCGCTCATAAGATCTGTATCCTTAAAGAGAATGAAAAATAACCTGAGCGAAAGATGGATCAAGGCCTCAATCACAGGGACCATCTGGGCTGCCTCCGAGATAGTGCTGGGAAGCTTCCTTCATAACCTCAGGATCCCTTTCAGCGGCAATATCCTTACCGCGATCGGCCTTATCATCCTTATCTCGGTCAGCTATATCTGGAACGATAAAGGACTTTTCTGGCGTGCGGGGCTCATTTGCGCGGTCATGAAGACGATGTCGCCGAGCGCGGTGATTTTCGGGCCGATGATAGCAATTTTCGGTGAGTCGCTATTGCTGGAACTTTCAGTGATGGCGCTGGGCAGGAACATTTTCGGCTTCATGACGGGAGCAATACTGGCCATGTCGTCTAACCTCATCCATAAAATTGTGACCTATATTATATCCTACGGCATGAATATAGTCGAGGTCTACACGAACCTGGTTAGGTTCGCCCAGAAGCAAATGGATATTTCGACCGATATTGTCTGGCTGCCTGTCATATTCCTGCTCGTTGTCTATTCCCTGTTCGGGATATTCTCTGCAGCCGTCGGCATGAAAGTGGGAAGAAGACTTCTTGAGCAGCCGGGATCCGGCCCAAGTGCAACCAGCCCGATGCCTCCGGATAATCCTACCAGGCAGCCCGGAAAGGAATTTCCCTATTCGGTCGCCTGGCTTTTTCTTGACATTTTCCTGATCGTGCTGTCCTTTGTCCTGATGAACCGGGCTCCCTGGATGGTCTGGAGCTCAACAATTCTGGTAATAGTTGCAGTCTGGGCGGTAAGGTACAAGCGGGGGCTCAGGCAGTTGAAAAGGCCCGGGTTCTGGATATTCTTTGTTTTGATAACCCTTCTTGCAACAATCGTTTTTGCCAGGCTCCGGCCGGGCGGAGGCTCACTGTGGGAGGCGCTGCTGACAGGGATCCAGATGAATTTCCGGGCGGTAGTCATAATTGTAGGCTTTGCCGTCCTGGGAACCGAATTGTACAATCCCGTGATCAGGAAGTATTTCATGAGGAGTTCTTTCAGGAGCTTTCCCCTTGCCCTCGAGCTTTCGGTTGAATCCCTGCCGGCATTCATTGCATCGGTTCCGGATCTTAAAACCCTTTTGAGAGACCCGGTCTCTGTTTTCCACCGCGTTATCTCGGAAGCAGGAAACAAGCTTGCAGCGCTTACCCGCGAACCGGCGGCCGGACGTAGGGTCCTCCTTGTTACGGGACCGGTTGCATCGGGGAAGACCACCTTTGTTAAAGAATTAGCAATGGACCTCAGGAGGAACAATATGAGGGTTGGAGGGTTCTATTGCGAAAGGATAATGGAAGGGTCAGTCACAACGGGTTACGATATTGTTGACGCGGCAACGGGGGAGAGGGCTCTCCTGATGAGGCAGGGTGAAGGCGCAGGTTCTCAGAGGGTGGGCCGGTTCACGATAAGTGAAGCCGGGCTCGGGTTCGGGAGAAGCATCCTTAATTCCCCGGACCTGCCGCCCCGAGGTCCGGTGATCATCGACGAGGTTGGTGCCCTTGAGCTCGGGGGAGGCGGGTGGGCCGGCACACTTGGCACACTCCTGGCCCGGAAGGAGATACATCTGATACTTACAGCGAGGGACAGCAACCTTGGGGAGATAAGGAAGAAATGGGCTCTTGATGAGGCAATGGTTTACGATGTTACCGGGACAGGCCGGGCCGATCTGCAGGATTTTTTTCGAAACTTACCGGGAAACGGCGAGACAATAAATTAATTTTTACGAAATTAATGGCCTGAAGCTGACAGGAAGCCCTTTTTGGTGCATAATAAATTGAAAAACCGGGTAAGCCGGGTACACAAAATGAGAACACCCGTGATTGATATTACCGACCTTTCTAAATCATACGGAAAGATAAGTGCGATTGAGCATATCGACCTTGCCATAGAGGAAGGTGAGATATTCGGTTTTATCGGTCCCAACGGGGCGGGCAAATCGACGACCATCCGGATACTCATGAACCTGATATTCCCGTCGGGCGGAAATGCCAGGATATTGGGGATGGATGTCATCAGGAAGACAAGGGAGATAAAGCGAAGAACAGGTTATATCCCGTCGGATGCGAATGCCTATTCCTCGATGGATGTAAACGAGTTCCTTAATTATTGCGCCTCATTTTACGGGATCAGGAACGGGGAAGGCAGGATCAGGGAGCTTTGCGGCCTGTTCGAGCTTGATTCGAAGCGCAGGATAGGCGACCTCTCGCTTGGGAACAAAAAGAAAGTATCTATTGTCCAGGGGCTTATCCACAACCCGGAACTGCTCATAATGGATGAGCCGACGATAGGGCTTGATCCGCTGATGCAATCGGTCTTTTTCGACCAGCTTCGTTCGGAAAACAGGAAGGGGCTTACGATATTCTTTTCCTCGCATGTGCTGAGCGAGATACAGATGTTTTGCAGGAGAGTCGCTATAATCAGGGACGGGAAGATCATCCAGGTTGAGGAGATAGATTCGCTCAGAAAAAAGCAGCTTAAGAAAGTTTTTATTGAATTCACTGAGCCCGTTAAAGCCGCGGAATTGAAGTTCACCGGCATACAGGACCCGAATGAAGGCCCCGGGAATACGCTTTCATTTATGTTCTCCGGCGACCTGAACCAGCTTACGGCTTTCCTGGCGGGGAAAAAGATCATCAACATAATGATCGAGGAACCCTCGCTCGATGAGATATTTATGCATTATTACAGGATTTAATACCCTTGAAATGAACCAGGTCCTGTTCCTGAAAGAGATGAAACGACACGCCGTCAGCCTCGTTATCTGGATGACTGTGATAACCATTCTTATATCGGTTACGATGTCGGTCTACCAGCCTTTCATGGAAAACCAGTCAAAGGTCCTCGGGATGCTGAGCCTTATCCCCAAGGGAGCACTGCAGTTCAAGGGGATCTCGAATATCAGCGACCTCTCTTCCCCTCTCGGATTCTATGCGATCAACAATGTCATCTATATGATGGTCCTGGGAAGCATATTTGCCATTGTGACCTCATCGGGGATACTCCTGAAGGAAGAGTACAACAAAACGGCCGAATACCTGCTTACGAGACCCGTGACCAGGGGTGAAGTGTTTCTTACCAAGCTTGCCGTAATGTCACTCAATGTGCTTTTAATTAATGTTGTGACTTCCCTCGCGGGATTTATAAGCCTGGAGATTGTGAAAAAGACCGGCTTCAGCATTGGTTCGTTCCTCATACTCTCTCTGTACACCTTTCTCCTCAATTATTTCTTTGGAGCCGCCGGCCTGCTGCTTTCAACCGTAGTTCGGCGGCCCAAGCCGATCACCACATCCAGCATAGGCCTGGTCCTGATCTTCTATTTCATCTACACAGTATCGAAGATCACTGAGAGCGTGTCGAAACTTGGCTACCTGAGCCCGTTCAGGTACGTCGACCTGAATGTTGTGAATGCCGGATATAAAGCCGATCCCCTTAATATTGCATTTTTCCTCGTCCTGTCATCACTGATGGTGGGAGCTTCTTACAGGATCTACCTCCGGAAAGATATTTACACTTAATAATAGTAATGATAAAAAACGTTCAACAAAATTTCCCTAAACTCCCTTTAAAATACGGATGACTATGAAAAACAAATTTATCTGGCTGTTCCTGTTTCTTATTTTACCGGCAACCGCATCAGCCGGAAATAAGAAAGCTTATGAGGTAAAATCACCTGACGGCGCCATCGCCGTGAAAGTTGAACCGGGAGCCAAACTCACCTGGTCGGTCCTGTTCAACGGGCAGCCGGTGATCAACCCCTCCCCGGTTTCGCTGACTCTCGCAAGCGGCGAATCTCTTGGCGATAATGCCAGGGTGATATCGGCAAAAACAATCCCAATCAACACCAGGTTCGATGCCATAAGCTATCACAGGGCCGTAATAAATGATGTCTGCAATCAGCTCACCATTAACTTCAGGAACGACTTCGGGATCATCTTCAGGGTTTATAACGATGCAGTATCCTACAGGTTCTTCACCAAAAAGAAAGGCGAGCTCGTTGTAAAGAATGAAGAAGCAAATTTCAATTTCACGGATGATCATAAGTCGTTTATCCCGATCCAGTGGGATTACCGTGACGGGAAAATTTTCAACTCCTCCTTCGAGGCACTCTACAGGGAGATCCGTTTATCCCAGTTCCCCAAGGATTCGCTTGCCTTCCTGCCGGTGCTGATCGATGCCGGGCAGAATTGCAGGATCGAGATACTTGAAGCCGATCTCGAGGATTACCCGGGAATGTACCTTGACCTGAACCGGGAAACAAATAAGGGGCTGAAAGGGGTATACGCACCTTTCCCGCTTGAGACCTACAGGAGGAATATCAACTTGATCCCGTCGAAAAGGGCTGACTATATTGCCAGGACTGCCGGGACAAGGGACTTCCCCTGGAGGATTGCAATAATAGTAAAGAGTGACAGGGAGCTCATTAATTGCGATGTGGTCCAGAAACTGGCTTCCCCAAACAGGCTGACCGATATCTCATGGATCAGGACAGGGCAGGTCGCGTGGGACTGGTGGAATGACTGGAACATTTCCCATGTCGATTTCAAGTCGGGGATCAATACTGCCACCTTTAAGTACTACATCGATTTCGCCTCAAAGAACAAGATACCTTATATCATACTGGATGCTGGATGGACCGATGAGACCGATCTCACGAAGCCGATCCCGGCGGTCGATCTCCGGGAACTTGTATCGTACGGGAACGGGAAAAATGTGGGCCTGATCCTGTGGGCATCCTGGTATTCGGTAACCCTGCAGAAGGAGAAAGCCTTTCCGTATTTTTCAAAGCTAGGGATCAAAGGGCTTAAGATAGATTTCATCGACCGGGATGACCAGGTAGCCGTAGCATCGCTTTACGAAATTGCAAAGTTTGCAGCGGAGAATCACCTGATGGTCGACTATCACGGTGTTTACAAGCCCACCGGCCTGCAGCGGACATACCCGAACGTTGTGGGAAATGAGGGTGTGAAAGGAATGGAGAACGTGAAGTGGGCGAATGAAAATGTCCCGAGGTACGATGTTACGCTTCCCTTCATAAGAAATGTGGCAGGTCCGATGGATTATACCCCCGGGGCGATGAGGAATTCGAACCAGGAAAATTTCAGGCCGGTCTATTCGATGCCGATGAGCAAGGGCACAAGGGTGCACCAGCTTGCAATGTACGTGGTGTTCGACGTTCCGCTCCAGATGCTGTCGGATAATCCCACCATTTATATGAAGGAACAGGAGTGTACCGATTTTATAACGAGTGTCCCGACCACCTGGGATGAAACTGTTCCGCTCGACGGCAAGGCCGGGGAATATGTAATTATCGCCCGGCAGAAAGGAGATTCATGGTTTGTCGGGGCGATGACGGACTGGACCCCGAGGGACCTCACGATCGACCTGTCATTCCTGGGGGAAGGCAAGTACAGGGCCGTGATCTTCCGGGACGGTATGAATGCCGACAGGGACGCAACAGATTATAAAAAGGAAACCAGGGATGTAAAGAAAGGGGACCAGCTTACCGTCAGGCTGATGAACGGCGGTGGCTGGGCTGCAAGGATTGAAAAGGAATAGGTCTTGCCGGTCATGCAGGTCTTGAAGGTCATGATCAATATACAGAAAAATCTGACGTTCAAAACCAATTTAAATGACAACCCCTTTTGCGACTTTGTGATATCCTTTGCGTCCCGATAATTATCGGGACTTCGCGGTTTGACAAATATATTTTACCACGAAGGTTCACTAAGGTTGCACGAAGGTAAACAAAGTAAATTTGAACCGGTCATTATGCAGGTTATGTACGTCAGGATCAATTAAAAGACTTACCAGACTTGCAAAACCGCATGGCCTGGATGACATTAACCAATTACTGCTTTGTTACGGGCAGTTGCGGATACTGCGGGCAGAATTTTGAGACTTTGGTATTCTCGAAAGAGAGATTTGAAATTTCCGGACTCCAGGTTTTTCTCACCATATTCCAGACGTCCCGGTCGTTGCCGAGGGAGAGTGAGTTTTTGATCAGCATTTTTCCTGCAACATCCGACCAGTCGTAGTTATCTCCATATCTTATCCCGGTCCCGTTCGACAGGAACTGGCAATTATCGGCGACCACGATGTGATTCGGAGAGCTATATCCAAGCTCAAGACCCTGGCCGCAGTTGGTAAATACCGATCCTGTGATTGTATGGTGCTTAACGACAGGTTCGATGCTTGACAGGGCGGCTCCTTCGTGAAAGCACGATTCGAACCAGCAGTTATTGATGGTGACCTGCCCGCCGTCACCTGCACCCGAATCCAGCCCATCATCCTTGGCAAACATGAATGTGGTATTCTCTATCTGCGCATCGGTCCCATTGAGGTAGAGTGCGTCATTGTCCTCATCCCTGAAAACATAAGAGTCGTCGGGAAAGTCGGTGAAAACGGAATTCCGAAGGGTAAGATCAGAATAGTTCACCTGCCCTCCGGTCTTTGCACGCTGTACAAGGATATTGTCGAAGATGAGGGTTGCATTCTGAGGATAAAAGATCTGGCCGATGTGATCGGTCATGAAACAGTGATCAAGCCTGAGGCTGCTGTTTTCCGTGTAAAAGAGGGCCTGCCTGCCTGCATGACCCCAGGCATATTCGTCAGAATCGTGATATCCGCTCCGGCAGAAAAAAGTATAACTAGCACCGATGGTACCGCCCGGCGCCCTTGTGATGAACCCGCCCCAGTATTTGTCCTTCCTGTCGCACGTCACAAGCACTGGGTTATCTGTTGATCCGTTGAATGTGACCGGGCCGCTTATATTTATGTCGGCGCCTTCAGCCACCAGGATGACTGAACCGGCACCTACCGAAAGGGATCCGGATGAGGTGACGGTGAGACTGCCTCTGACCCTCACAAGCGAATTGGGAGGGATTGTGACGGGGTTGTCAATGGTTCCGCTGAGCAAAACAGGGGTACCGGAGAATTTCGCAAGGGAAGCGCTGATATTTTTGCCGCCGATGGTGAAGCCCGTTGCCTGTGAAACTGAAGATGAAGGGATGCTGACGGACCCGACCCCGCGCTTAAGGTTGAATGACACGCCCGAAGATTGGTTTTTGCAGCTGCAATAGACCGGCTTCACGGCACCCGATTCCTCTGCATAGAAGACAAAGGGAACCTCAATAGAGTCAGCATACATTCTCGGGTAGAACATTTCGAGTGATTCGGAACCTATGGAAACTGTCTGGTATTGAGACGGTACCCAGGCCTTTATTCCCCATTCGGAATATTCCCTCTCTTCCGTTTTAGTGGTGAATAGGAATGTGTCGTCCGGATGACTGTTGTTTTTATAGCTTATTATAAATTCCCAGAAGCCGTTTTCCGTGAACTCGATAAAATCTCCCTTTGCAAAATCGATAGCTTCATTATTGATGGTGGCGGAGCTAATGATGTCAGTGTCATTCACCACTGCCAGGGGAAGGTAATAGTCGTGCCGGGTCTCAAGGCTGAAGATACCTATTGATCCTTCAGGAGGCTCTTTGGTCCCCACCGGGTTGTTCTTCCTGCAGCCGGCTGCTGCCAGGATAAGCAAAAGCATGAAGCCGAGGTTTCGCAATTTCATGTCAGTCAGTTTTGCTGTATATCGAGCTGCCCGAGTATCCATTCCCGCCTCTCCTTGAGCATCTGCCGTTTCTCAGCGGCATTTGAAACAAAGAGACTGTGGCTGGTCTCATTTTCATCATACCGTGACAGGGCAACAATGGAATCGTTTGAATAGAACGGCTCGATTTGCAGGATAGTGTTGTCAAACACTCTGTCGATCACAGAAGGATCAATCTTCTCCATCACCTTCCGGAGGATCATAAGGTATTCCTGGTAAAGATAATCGTCCCTGGCAACCTTATAGTCGAGATCATCCTCGATTGAGTAGAGGAGCTTTGATCCAACATCCGCAACGACATCATCCATACTGTGATATTCCCTGGTTCCAAAGACCGACCCTGTTGCCCACCAGTTTCCAATCTCATGTGGCACGTCGGAAAAAATATCGTCATAATCCCAGGGGAACACCCCAAAGATCTCCTTATTATCCCTGATCTTTGAATAGAAGAAGATCTCATCGGTATAATCGCCGTTTTTGACAAAGAGGTCTATGCTCAGCTTCGTAAAATACTGATCGAGGTCCATATAATTTACAAGGGAGTCGTACAACTGCTTCCCGGAGTATCCCGGAAGCAGTGAATAGATTTTCCTGAACCGTCCGAAATAGTAATCTTCGGGCCTGGTGCCGGATGGACTGGCCGAATAGGCTTTTATCACATGGTCATATCCGCGGCGGATAACGAAAGGAGAGTTTTCCTGTTCAATGAAGTATGTTGACGGATCCTCTATGAAATGATATAATCCCTGGGTATGATTGTTGAGCCTGACTTCAGTGAAAAAGTCGCAAACTGGCCACAGACCGACCTCCCGGAACAGGCCTGCCGCGGTGGAGTTTTCAATGTAGGTGTAATCATATACCAGCGCTAAGAGCTTGAACTTTTCAAGTTTTCTTTCATTCTTACCGTTCGGGTCATATAAGCGGATCTTCTCATCCATATTGACACCGAATCCCTTCCTCTCAAAATTAAGCGTATTTCCGCCTCTTATCTGGAATTTATCGAGTGTGTATGTTTTGCCTGCAAAGTTCAGCACGGGAAGAGGGTCAGAGATCTCATAACGTTCACCGCGGCTTGAATTGATATATTGGCGCTGGGATTCGGTGACAGTGAAGTTGAAAACTTCCTTCCCGGGATCGGTAATATAGGCATATTCCTTCTTGCAGCCGGCCAGGAAAAGAAGAGGCAGCAACAGAATGAGAACAGAAGCAGAGACTCCTCTTTTCATCTGATAAATAATACGGGTATTGACTTTTTCTTCCCGTAAAGATAATCAGATGCAGGATTAAGTAATAAAGAGTTTGAAAGTTTTGCAGGTTTTGCAGGTCATGCACGTTTGGATTGCCGGCAGGCACTTTCAGTCTTTTAATACTTACATGACTGCAAGACCAGCAAGACCTGCAAGACCAGCAAGACCTTCAAGACCTGCAAAACAATTTATGCATTTTTCAGCCTGTCGATGATCAGCTTCTTCATCGGCATCAGTTCATGCATGACCCTTTCTGCCTTTGCCGGGTTGCTCAGCAGCTTCGGAAGGATTGATGGGGCGATCTGCCATGAAACACCGTATTTGTCCTTCAGCCAGCCGCACTGGCCTTCTTCTCCGCCTTCACAGAGCCTTAACCAGTAGTAATCAATCTCTTCCTGGGTCTCGCACAGCACCTGGAATGAAATTGCCTCACTGTATTTGAATTCCGGCCCCCCGTTAAGGGCTGTGAATGGCTGCCCGTTGATCTGGAAATCGATTGTAAGGAGAGTTCCTTCCTTCATATGATGGATGTCGTATCCTTCCCTGGAATAGTAAGTCTTGTTCAGGATCTTCGAATTTCTGAAGACCGATACATAGAAGTTGACAGCTTCTTCCGCATTATGATCGAACCAGAGACAAGGGGTGATCACATGGCTAATCCGCGGCGGTTTGCTGAATGCGGACCTGACTTCGGCGTAACGCTTGAAATTATCCAGGATGGCCTGCCAGCCGTCGTGTTGCACCTCAACAGGATTTTCCTTTTCGGGCTCGAAGGTCTCGACGATCCTTGACTTACCGTTATTCCTGTAGAACATTACTGTCGCCTTTCTTCCGTCGTCGAGCGTGTAGGAGATCTCCTCAAGGGGAACCACTTTATCATAAACACCTGAGAAATCGAAACCCTGGCTGCCGTCTATGGCTTCCATCCTGATCCTGAATCTTCCCCCGACCCTCAGATCGTTCACGGCCTTCGGGGAATGCCAGTCCTCCCGGGCGGTGTTCCACATGATAATATCCACAGGAGTGTTCCATAGCTTCCAGACCAGCTCCAATGGTGCATCAATCCTCGTCTGTACCGTCACAATTTGCTGTTCCTTAATAGTTTTCATGGTTGATAATTTTATAGTTTATATAGACTTTTGCATTAAAAGGAGTAAAGGAAAACAATAAAAAAGGGCTATTTGTTCGTCGGCCTTAGGGTCTGAGAAACCAGATTGCGGTAGCAGGAAATGTACGGCTGCCGGGGAACTCTCAAAAAAATATTACATTTACATGAACCTTAAAAAACCTCAAAATGAAAACAAAGATCCTGCTCATTCCGGTCATAATTATTGCATTGGCAACAGCGTGCAAACCCAGGACAACGGTTGTCCAGGAACCAGCCCAGGCTTCGGTGCAGCCGGCTGACCTGCCTAAAATGATCCTTGCTAAAGTATTCATCAAGCCGGGCAGCGAGGCTGATTTCATTACGGCTGCCCAGGTGATGATCACCAACTCGAACAAGGAAGAAGGGTGCACATCCTATACCCTTTACCAGGATCCCTATGAGAAGACAGATTTTATCTTTGTTGAAAGGTATAAGAACCAGGCTGCAATCGACGCCCATTTCGCGACTCCTTATTTCAAGGAATTCGGCACAACTATCGGGAACATGACCAGTAAGCCGACCGAAATCAAGATCATTGATATAGCCGGGGAAAAATAGGCTGCCCGGGGGAGGAGACCCGGGGCCCAACGGCATCCCGGCTGCTCTTGAGAGATCATAATCGACCGCTTCCTGACAATTAAAAGTCCGGTGTATTGATTAACTTTACACCCCGAAGTCTGAATAATAATTGTTTAAAGGTGGAAAGCTATCTGAGAAAACTGATTTCGGAGGGAGAGAATCAGCGGCTTGACTTTAAATACTGTATTTCCGACAGCAGGAAGATTGCGAGGACCCTTTCGGCATTTGCCAACAGCGATGGCGGAAGGCTGCTGATAGGGGTGAGGGATAAGGGCAGCATTGCCGGCATCAGGTCTGATGAAGAGATCTACATGGTTGAGACTGCCGCGCATATTTTTTGCAGGCCCGAGATACCGTTCACGATAA
>JGI20215J15232_1000044_pt1 | contig 46876 bp, 60 predicted proteins | sample WetSurMetagenome_2_FD_15232 | JGI IMG/M metagenome (IMG submission 15232) | reverse complement strand
TCGCAATCATTCTTTGGACCAGATTCTTGGCAGAGAACCTAAAAGGAACCGATGTGACAGTGAATTGTGTCAATCCAGGGATGAGCACGACGAACCTAGGGAGAGACGCAGGGTGGATCTCTGCGAAGTTTTTTAAACTCCTTGGTAAAAAACCATCGATTGCTGCAGAAACCCCGATCCATCTAGCAAGTGCATCAGAAGTTGAAACAATAACTGGGGAATATTTCGAAAATAAATCTGTCAAAAAAATCAATGAAGAAACCTATGATATGGTTGCAGCCAGAAAATTATGGGAGATCAGTAAAACATATGTTGGATAATAAGAAGGATTCTTACTCCATTCCCTTCATATCATCTTCCATGCGTTTATCAAGCTCTTTGTCGACCCCTTGTTCATGGGCGATCTTCTGCAGATCAGCGATGATATTCTCCCAGAGTACCTGCTGGGCAAGGGCATAGTCCCATAGATCTAATCGTTTTGCCCCATCGCCTTTCTTGAAATCTTCAATGAGTTCTTTTTTATCTTCTTCATTCATGACAAAGACCCTCATTCCTCTTCAGCTGCTTTTCCTTTCTGCGGATTTGTTGCTTGAGCGACCATGGACATTTCTGCAAGGATCTCCTCCCACAGTGCTTCTTGGTCGACCGCGAAGTACCACATATCTAATTTTTTTTCGATATCCCCTTTTTTGAAATCGTCAAGAAATGCTTTTTTATCGTCTTCGTTCACGGGTACTCCCTGCGAGTAGTACAGAAATAGAGATGTCCTATATATTTCTTTATTGTTTCATCGACTCAAACCAAGAGGCTACATTACCGTTCCGTTGTGAAGAAGATGTCACAAACTATGATATGTTTCCTATTTTTATTACTTCAAATTCATGCTGGTTTATCAACAAATAACACACAGAACGTCTCAAATTGAAAAAATATATAAATAACAATAAGATATTTGGTACGGGATTCGTATGGGATGGGACAAAATGTTCAACTGCGAACGATGCAGTAAAAGACTCTGGACATCGTATCGGAAGTTACCTGATGGTAAAGTGGTTTGCAATGAGTGTTATAATTTTTTCTTGATGCAGCTACTCGATAAGATAAATGACAATAAAGCATATGATATCGTTTATAATTTTGTTGAGAAATATCAGGGGAAATACCCTACGGATCTTTTAGAGGAGCTTATTAAATTACTTGGGATAAAATATAAAATAACGATCGATGAGCTCTCACTGCGAGAAGTGCTGCAAATCATCTGGGGCAAAATGGAGCAGGATAACCGGCTGGTGAAGCTCGCCAAACTCGAACGAGACCTCAAACGAGACGTCACTAACCCGCATGATTACTTCTGCGAGGTTTGTAATGTTAAACTCCCGAAAACAGAATATGATTATTCCATGACCAATTTTGGGAAATCCCTCTGTATGCATCATCAACGCGAAAAACGAGCATCACCACATGCGTTGAAGCTCTACGAATCATTACGAAAACGAGGTGTCTTCTGCGAACTAGAATCCTTCAATAGTTCAAAAAATGTAGACATCTCAGTAAGGGACGCCCGCTTGTATATCGGAATCGATGGGGAGCACCATAACTTAGACCCGGAGCAGGTGGTCATCGACCTGATGAGAGACGAAGAATCCTATAAGGAAGGTTATGCGACGAAACGATATTCCCTCAAAGAGATCGATGAGAGTCTTGAGGGCATCGCAGAAACCCTCACAGAAGTCGTAAAACAACGCACAAAAAAATTCCAGCAAGAAAAATTTTTTCCCCAAGAATCTGTTACGAAGTTTTAACACAGGACAACACAACATCAGCGGGATAGCAAAGGGATTGACTCTGCGAGTATCTTCATTTTTTAAAATGATATAACAGATGGAGGTTTGTATCTATTTGTTTGTAGGTGTTCGATAGTTTATATATATAAACGTGAAAAACTATATATAGAGTTGAAGCCTGACCGTTTCAAAAGGGTGACTCGTTATGGAGAAAGCTATCTTTGGTGCAGGTTGTTTCTGGCATGTCGAAGAAGCATTCCGACAACTTAAAGGTGTTCTATCGACAACGGTGGGATACACTGGTGGTTCATTGAAGGATCCTACCTACGAAGATGTCTGCACAGATAAAACCGGTCATGCTGAGGTCGTCGAAATTACCTATGACCCCCGGAAGATAACCTATGAACATCTTCTGGATGTTTTCTGGGAGATCCATGACCCGACGACAAAGAATAGACAAGGACCAGATATCGGAACACAATATCGTTCAGCGATCTTCTATTATTCATCAGAACAGCGGACAGCCGCGGAACAATCGAAAAAGAATCTAGAGCAATCAGGGAAATACAGAAAAAAGGTTATGACTGAGATTACACAGGCAATGATGTTCTATCCAGCCGAGGAGTACCATCAGCACTATTTAGAAAAACATGGATTAGCTGCGTGCCCTCGTTAAAAAAATTTTTAAGAATGTTTTTTTTTTTACACAAAAAGTTTATCTTTACAAGAATGATTCTTCATAAACGAGGAAAAGAATATGACGCCACGAAGTAAAAAGAGACTCCTTCAGGCAGGAAACATCCTTGCGGTTTTCATAACTATTATCATAAACGCACTTGCGGTGATTCTTCCGCTCAATGGAAAAACAACCCAAGAGCTCTCCGATGCCTTACCGAATTTTTTCGTACCCGCGGGTCTTACGTTTTCCATCTGGAGCATCATCTACATCCTATGGGTCGTCTTTGCAGTCTATCAAGCACGGGACCTATTCAAAAAAGAAGAGATATCTATGCCGTTTCTGTCACAGATCACCGGGTTGTTTATCCTCAGTAGTATCGCAAATAGCGCCTGGATCTTCCTGTGGCACTATGAACACGTCGGACTTTCATTACTGATAATGCTCCTTCTCCTCTGTTGTTTGCTCTCAATCTATGTTCGTCTGAAGATTGGGAAATCAAATGTCACGCTGAAAGAAAAACTCTGTGTCCATGTTCCCTTTAGCGTCTATCTGGGTTGGATCACGGTTGCAACGATAGCCAATGTAACCGCATTCCTCATCTCTATACAATGGGATGGTTTTGGCATCGACCAGTTAACCTGGACAATCGTGATTATCGCAGTCGGAACCCTTCTTACATACCTCATGCTTGCTCTTCGGAAGGATCTTGCATTCAGTCTTGTTGTACTCTGGGCGTACTTTGGGATCTGGTTAAAACGAACAGCCCAGCCAAACACGATCACCGATATCAATATCGCAACAGCGGTAAGTGTCGCTATCGTTCTTATTTTCTCCGGTCTCCTTGCAGTCATTGGATATCAACAGATGAGACGTAAGAAACAGATACCAGTAAAGAAAACCTAAGAATACCGCTTCCCTCAAGTTCCTCACAGGAGAATACCTTTTAATACAACAGAGCATGTATCAGCGGATTTTATGATCAAGATAATCTCCTTTGATTTCGATGGTACTATTGCGAAGCATACTTTTGCAGATGCGTTCTGGCTTGAAGGTGTACCGTCTCTCTACGCGAAACAACATCGCATCGAACCTGAAGCTGCAAAGAAATTTCTTTTTGAGGAGTACGAAAAGATAGGAGATAATCGAATCGAATGGTACGACCCAGGGTACTGGTTCGACCGCTTCCACCTCCAAACAGATTGGAAAAAAATGCTTTTAGACTATCGAAACAACGTAGAGATCTATCCAGAAGTCCCATCAGTCCTGAAACGATTATCAAAAAACTATAGCCTCATCATCAGCTCTAACGCGAAGAAAGAATTCATAGACGTGCAACTCACACAAACCAAATTACGTACCTATTTCGATAAGGTTTTTTCATCCACCTCAGATTTTCATACGGTGAAAAAAGTCACGGATTTCTATGCGATGATCTGCAAAAAACTGGATATTTCACCACAGGAAATAATACACGTAGGCGATCATAAAGAGTTCGATTATCTCTCCCCTCAGAAACACGGCATCACATCATACTATCTTGATAGAAAGAAAAACACAACTGGTCTGTATATTGTCTCTGATTTGAAACAATTTGAAAAAAAAATCCTAAAGAGATCATAACGTAATCCTTTTAACCAGATACAACAGAGATAAAACAATCATCATAATTTCTAGTTCAATCCTCCCATTCTACTCCAGATATTTCAGAATTACACACAAGAAATCCTTATATACTGTCTTCCCATAATAATTGATTAGTAAATAAAACGGGAGAGGAAGAACATGAAAAAATTGTTATCATGTATCGTTATTGGTATCGTGGTCCTATGTGGACTAGGGGCTGCCGTTACAGCAACAAACGAGAATCAGAAAAACACTCAAAGAAGTGGCATCACTGAGTCACCGTACGTCGATGAACTCGATCAATCCATGACTGATTACGATGGATCGTTACCATTGGGAAGAACGAATATTTTTGGTTACTACGCAAATCTCTCAATAGCACAATCTTTTGTCCCCCAGATGGAAGTATTGACAAGAACATTCTTTTTGATGGCAAGAAACACATCAACCATCTATCCTTGTTTCTTAGCAGTAAGAGATAACTTGACAGCAAAAGATTTAGCGGTTGTCCCCGCCGAACCAAGTGAATTTCCCATTGTCAACGGAACCCCAACAGAGGAACAGCTCGCATGGATAGAATTCGACTTCGACGACCTCTGGGTCACCCCAGGACAGACGTATTATATTGTTGTCTACACCGCAAACATTACAGAGAACTATTACTGGATCTCAGGGAATGGAACAAACATCTATCAAAATGGGACCGTTTACCTTTCATTGAACGATGGTCAGAACTGGACTGAGTTAGTCGATGCTGACGGATGCTTCAAGACCTACGGTCTCCATGAAACATACCTTCAAATCACCAAAAAAGGTGGTCTGGGACCTTCCTTTGTGATTAAAAACGTTGGGAACTACACCGCATGGGATGTTACAGTCAATAATACGATTTCTGGTGGACTCGTTTTCATTGGAAAACATACCATAACTAATTTATCGGAACTACAACCAGGTCAAGAAATGACCCTGCATCCAGTGTTTGTGCTAGGATTTGGAAAAGTGACAATCTCACTAAAAGTATCCGCAGCAAATGTGAAAGAAATGTCTTCAGAAACCAGTGCGATACTCCTGCTGGTTTTCCTCATTGGCGTCAAGTAAGACACCTTCTTTCTTTTTCTTTTTTAATCTTTTTTATTTAATAAGAAAAGAAAAAAATTTCAATATGAGAGATTAACCAATATATCGAATATCATCTGGTTTTTCTTTCACCATCGTTTCCATTTCATTGAGCTGCTGCGCGATGTACTCGATCTCTTTTGCTTTCTCCTCAAGTCGAGACAGATCGATATCGACCTTCACTGCCTTTGTCAGGACCTTTAAGACCGCTTTCGCACTCTTCGGGTCGACAAGATATCCCGGGGTCTCCCCCATAAAACAGGTACCGACCATGCCGCGGAGTTTGCCTAACCCAAGCAGCAGACCACTCGCACCGATGATACCGCCACCAGGTTCATTTTTCTTAAAAATCGCCCCATACTTCTTCATAGTTTTCACAAGACTTGCATCAGTGGTCGCGAACAGCACCTTCGGTTCTTTTATCTCACGACCAAGACCATACCCACCAAGGGTGAACATCTGTTTCACACCCAGGTCTTGTACGATATCAAGGATGGATTCCGCAAGCTCATATTGGCCTTGTGATGATAGACCCTGGTAATCACCAGTTAACAGAACGATATCCTGCTGTCCTTTCTTCTTCGCCTTCCAATAGAAAAACTCGTTATTGACCAGTTTAATGGTCCCATCAGGGTTGATGAACACCTGTGGTGGAAAATCCTTACTATACAGCTCAGCGAATTTTTTTGCTTTCATGGAATCAATAAGATGTTCCACAGCAAGTTTCCCGACGTTTCCAATCCCTGGTAATCCTTCAATGAAAATCGGGTTCTTCAGTTTCGGTTTTTTCTCGACGTATTTAATTTCTACTAGGTTCATTGTTTCAGTTCATCCCGTTTCTTTTTTTCAACGCCCTGCGGTACTTTCCATAATGATCCTGTGGAGAAAATCGGGCAGGTTTATTCGAAACAGTTTTTTCTTTGCACAGACGACAAATCGGATGAATGGTGTACTGGTGACAATAGAGACAATAGAGTATTTCAGACATTATTCTTCAACTTCACGTTGAAACTCGCAATCGCCTTTCGTTTTTTTCATATACGCTTCTGCGCGCTCAACCGCTTTTTTCATCTGTGACTCTGCAATCTTATAATCAGGAGCCTTGACCTTAATCATGTAACGAGGTGCACCAATGTATTTTATGTCAATGGTGACATCGTCAAACTCGCTTTTTTCAGCAATGCTGAGTGCCTCCTTGATATGTGTAATACCATCAGGAAGGTAGGACGTGAGAAGAAGCATCCCTTTAATTTCAACGAAAGGAACGGTGATACTCCCCTTTGCGACCTCCTCGAATTTCTTCAGCCAATCCCCGGTAAATCCATCGTTTTTCAGGGTGTTTGCATCATAAGCGCATTCTTCAAATGCAGCATACATTGTCCCATATTTTTTGACAAGGGCATCACCGAATTCTGTATAACATTGATCAACTGATTTCCCAAGTTCCTGGGCAACCATCTCAAAGAGCCGTGTTGCTTTCTGTGCATTCTTCCAATCCTGTATTTTTTCCCGGCGCTGATGATCATTGACTTTCTTTAAAGAGAGATCAATGTGTTTCTTCGCTTCATCGACATGGACGACCTTGCAGACAACTTTTTGTTTTTCTCTGACAAAATTACGGATACGTTTGACCCACCCAGTCGCGATCTCAGAAATATGGATGAACCCTTCCTTATTAGGGTATTCATCAAGTGATACAAACGCACCAAAACCTTGGACTTTTGTTATCGTACCAACAACGAGTTCTCCTTCTTCAGGGTACTCCTTTTTCATCATGGAGAAAAACCTTATTCAATGGTTTCTAAAATGGTTCCTTTTATTTTTGCTTTCCCACCATTCGGGGTCGCAAGTTTACTGCCGCAGATATGACACAGTACAGTCGTACTGGCTTTGTCGAACAGGACTTGTTCGTTTTCACAATCATTGCATCGTACTTTAATGAACCTGCTTTTTGGTTGATCCATAGGTTTATTCACCTTCTATCTCAAATTTTTTCGACCGGATACTTGGTGGCTGATGCATTTTTTTACAGACAGTACACATAAATCGAGTTGCAACCCGTCTACTGGTTTTCTCTCGTCCCTCTGGTTTTGGTCGAGGAAATCCTCCGTATCCGCTAGTGGCTCGTCTGAATCGTCGTTGTCCTCGTTTCAGCTCACTTGCCTTGCGTTTTTTCATCTTGTCAACTTCGTGAAGCGTGTGTTTTTTACAGTAAGGACAGTACCGTTTGATTTTCCTTGGTATCTTCATAGATATCACAGTTCGATTGTAACCGTAAGTAAGAAAGGTATATAAAAATGTAGGGTGCCTTATTTCACCTGTTTGACTACCTTTTTTTTCAGGAGTGTTTCCATCATTTCACGCGGCATTGAAAGAACATCTTCTTTACGTAGAAGATAGGTTTTTCCATCGGTCCCCACAAACTCGGGAGTGTCTTCCAAGACACGGACGATAGGGTGGGTATTTGATTCATCATTCACAGGAACAGGTGCTGGTGATTCTAATGTTGCCGTGATTAGTTTTTCTATTGGTTTTTCAAAAATATCTTGCCGAGATATCATGATTTGTTCGACAAGAGAACGATAGAGTTTTTTTTCAATCTCAAGAAAGTTCACCAGGTCCGGGGTTGCTCCCCGCGCTGTTGCAAGCGCAGCTTGCACGATTTTCTTCTCTCGAAGTTCGTAGATGCTGTTTGCGATCTTTTTTGTGTTCTGGATCTCATCAGTGAAGAGTTTGAGTTTCAGTGGATTCTTCTCGTTTGCTATGCTTCGTTCAAGGGTTTTCAGATACGTAGAAAGATCCTGGTAGAAATTCACATTGATTCTTGTAAGAGCAGAAGACGTTTGCTCGTCTTGTTGGGCTCTCCGTAATGTTTTATAACTTATTTTTTCGTGTTCATCCATGTTTATTTTTCGCATCATAACTGATGTTAAATAGTTTTAGTTCTTTCATTAGCTTCATCATTGACTGTATTAGTGAAAAAAAATAATATATACAAAAGATTATTATATAGAGGATTATTAATGTTGAATGGGGAAAGAGATGAAAAGTATGATAGTAAGGACAGGTTTTATCTTCGGATTTATTTTTATGCTTCTTTTAACAACCATTGCTGCCGGAAATATTGATTGGCAAAATAAACCTGTACAACAGAAAAACAATGATGCAGTCCTCATGCAACAAAATGAGAAAAATTCACTGTTTTCACTTAATGTTTTTGGTCGGACCGACCTGAAAGGCCAAGGCGTCGTTCTAGCACCTGAAAATGCCACATTAATTTTTAAAAGATTAAAAGAACTGAATACTGAAATGACACAACATCCCTTCAGCGAGAAGACTCAAATCCTAAAAAAAGCGTTTATTGATTTGCTCGGTGAAAAAGGAGTACTCCCAAACGAGGCATCAAAAGAAGCCTATCTCTCTGTCCTTTCTCCGAGATGGGCGGAACGACTACAGAGGACAAGAAACACTACCATCGTACCGAATCCATTTGCCAACCGAGGAACCTGTGCACTCTGCAGCCTGGGTGGTGAAGGCTCAGGAATGCTAGTACCCTTATTCCTGCTTCCACGACCACGTATCGCGATGCTATGGATTGGAACTGGCTTGAGTAGCGCAGCAAACCTGATCACCGGTAACGGGTATGTTGCGGGCGGAGCACAAGCTGGATTTGCGATCGGATTCATGGGGATAGGGCTTTCCTACGCTATCCCGGGCTACACGGTATATGGATTCATTGGGTACGCGTTGCTTGCATCTACAACCGCAGAAGCAGTCGAACATTATCCACCAAACAGAGCACCGGTCATATCAGATATTAGTCCTACGGATGGCGAACAAAACGCCCCGATAACACTCACTGAATTACAATTCCGTATACAAGACCCTGATGGTGATTTGATGAGCTACTCGGTCACGACCGACCCTGATATCGGGTCTGCTAGTGGTAATTTAAAACCATTTGGCGTTTATAAGGTTCCCATCAGTGGTCTTCAGAACGATAAAATTTATCGATGGACGATTGAAGTCACCGATGGGAAAGAGACGAAAACCGAGAAATGTAGTTTCTTTACTCAAGGGAAACCACCGTTCGATCCTTTTCTCCAAGGATGGAACTATCGAAAAGAAATCTCAATTACTCATACGCAGGTTGCTGGAGATGTGACAAATTTCCCGGTTCTCATACGAGTTATTGACAACGATTTGCGGGATAAAGCCCAAGAGGATGGCGACGACATCCTATTCATGGATAAGGACGGTGTCGCCACAAAACTAAGTCATGAAATTGAGTATTTTAATAGCGCCACAGGTACGTTGACCGCGTGGGTCAAGCTCCCAGCGGTTTCTTCGACCCAAGATACATTATTCTATATGTACTATGGGAATTCATCGAGTACCACTCAGCAATTTCCTGAAAAAGTATGGAATAGTAACTTTCATGCAGTATGGCATCTGAACAATAACCCAATAGGGAGTATCCTTGATAGTACTGCAAAAGAAAATGATGGTATACCGAAGGGAGATATGGTATCAGCGGATCTCGTGGAAGGAAAAATCGGACCCTGTCTTGATTTTGATGGTATTGACGATTATATCTCATTTGCTGAATTTACAGATTCACATAATATGGGAACCTGCACTGCTTGGATACAGACGACGAGCACAAAATTAGGAGCTGTTTGGGGAGAAGCAAATAGGGACAGTGATAAACCATACATCATCTGTGGAAAATATTATGATGATTTACTCTCATTTGCCAGAGACGTTTATGGACAGCAGTCCAATTATCAAGGACGAACATCAATAGGACTCAATGACGGGCAATGGCACCAGATTGCTTGGGTATCAAAAGGCTCCGGGGCTGGAAATGCGTTTTATTTTGATGGTCAGCAGGTTTCACTCACCTGGCAAGATGGACAGAACCCAAATGGAATATGGTTTGATGATCAATCTACAGATACTCATTCGATAGGTGCTCTTGACAGACCGACGAATGATTGGCAATGGACAGGCCTTCTTGATGAAATTCGTATCAGCGATATACCACTAGGTTCAGGATGGATAGCCACAGAATATGCAAATCAAAACAACCCATCTGGTTTTATGAGTTTCGGACCTGAAGAATCAGAACCATAGACCGCACCAGAATTATTTATTCTAATCCGTTCGAACTAATCCGAAAACTCGCTTTTTTTCCTTCTGGCTGCGACCGGTGTTTGATGATGGTTGCCTCGCGTTGTCCGATTCCTTTTCGATCGAACCGCAGTATCGTCTTGGTCATATGCTCAGCATCACGGTTCGTAAAGGGTTTGACCTCACCTTTCTTGTTCGTAAACACCTGTTCCGTGATGATCACCCAGATGTCTTTCTTTCGGGCGGTGAGCTGCAGGTTCGTGATTTGCCTGGTAAACGAACGTATCGCCCCGTCCCGATCTTCCTCAAGATTCAATCGATAAAACATCGTAATCGTGTCAACAACAATAAGACCTACTCCTTTCAATGCCGTCGCATCACCGATCATCTGCTCTTGTGTTGCAAATGATGTCGGAGTGAAGAACAGGATGTCATGCATGATGTCGGTATAATCGCAGTCCGCGCAGATCTGCCGGATTCTTTCAAATGAGACACTCTCCGTGTCTATATAAGCTACCTTTTTTTTTGATTGGACACATTGCCGAGCAGCTTGAAGGCAAAAATTGGTCTTCCCCGATCCTGCCTCACCATAGATCCGAGTGATGATTCCGCTCTCCAGACCGTTTCCAAGTAACTCATCTAGAGGTTTACATGCAAGAGGTAACAATGTCATGATGGGCACCTAGAGGAAATAATAGAGTAAGGAACCTTTGGTATGTTACTCTTTGAGTATTTCATCAAACACATAGGTCTCCCATTCGCGCCTCCCAAGAGCAATCTCAAGCTCTACAGGGGTGATAATCGGTTTTTTGTACTGAAGATAATCATCAATCGCTATCCGTGGACATGCAGTTGACACATAACAATCCAGATCGAAGCCCTGCAAGGATACCGGGGAAAACTCATCCTGGGTGATCAGCAAAGATAGTTTTCCAGCATCATTAAGCATCTGTTGTACTTCATAGGCTTGCTTCAGGCGTTGCTGACCACGTTTCAACCCGATCAGAATCCCGAAGCGTCGTGCATTACGACACGCGAGGATCGCCCCATATCGTTGTCGCAAAATGTTGTTTTTCATGTCCTCCATTTCTTGTTTTTTCACCGTATTCGTATAGGGATCCGCGGCGATCACCGGTTTTTTTGTACTCAACAACAGACCGACCGGGTGGAACGTTCCACTGCCTATGAATAAAAAGCAATCGACCTGCTCACTGAGGTTAGCCCCTGAGGAGAAATTACAGCCCAGGATCTGTCCTTTTGAGCTGATGCGCTCATCACCTTGGGCGATGTACGGTTCAAAATTATGTTTTTGCAGAATTTTTTGGACAGTCTCAAGCGTATGGAGGTGTTGTGCGGTGGTGACCAAACCTATTTTTTTGCCTATCAAGGAGGGGAGCGCTTTTTCAACGACTTTAGAGACATCCAGTGTTGATTGTGCATTGAGGAACAGGGTCGGGATCCAGAAATTTTCGACATCGGCTATCGCAGTATGTCCGATATGGATTACGCAGTCGACATCCAAGTTTTTCAGTTCGTAGTTGACCACATCACAGGCACCAAAGCAGGGGTCAGCAGATACTAGGACGGTTGCTTCGGTTTCATTTTTTATGAAATCAACCAACGGAAAAATACTGCGTTTTAATCCTTCAGGGACTTGTACTGCGATTGTTTTGTAGTTTTTTTCCTTGATGAGTTGTACTGCGGATTCTATATCGATGGTATAACCTGATATCTCCATTATATCACCCCGTGTACCTGTGTGAGAAGCTGCTGGTAGAAATCCAACCGATAGTCATAGGACTCATTGGCGGTGTCTATCGTAAGAGGTTTTTCATCAGCAGTGAATGGTTCAAATGTGGTTTTTTGCACCTGATAGATCTCCCATCGGCCATCGGAGACAGATTTTTTTCTGACCCGTTCATCTAATCGTTTCTTCACGATTGCATCAGGGCAAAAGCATTGGACAATGATTAGCGATGTATGGTGTTTTGAAGCGATGTGACATGCCATGTCCCGGTATTTTTTCTTCTGGAATGTCGCGTCCAGTACGACGTGTTGCCCTTTTTTTACGAAGACTGCCGCCCGCTGCATCATTTGTTCATAGGTCTCATCGACTTTTTTTGGGTCATACAGGCCGGTATTGAACTGGTCATGGTGCTGCTCGTACCGATCGATCCCTGCTGTTTCTTTTCGTATGATATCTGTGTTGATGAGGGCGGCATGGTAATCAACTGCGATTTTGCATGCCACGGTTGATTTACCGGTCCCAGACAACCCTGCGACAAGGAACATTACTGGTTTGTTTTTCTGCAAATCAAGGGATAACAAACGGGTGTAGTAGCGTGATAGCTCAAAATATTTTTTCGCTGATGTTATAACATGCTTCTTAATGGCAGGGTCGATATAGGGGTCGTTGAGCTGGAACCCGTGGACTTTTCCTCGGACGAACGCTCGGTACGATTTGTAAAAATTCAGCAGTGAGTAGATATCAGTATCCTGACTTTTTTCCACGTATTTTTCAATGAGATAGCTTGAGAGGTACGGGTGATTTAGATAATCAAGGTCCATCGCGAGAAACCCGATGTCTGAGGCGACATCACAGAACCGGAAACGGTCGTTGAACTCGATGCAGTCGAAGATGTGAATGGAGTCCCCAGATACCACGATGTTTCCTGAATGGAGATCCCCATGGCAGTCGTAGATCTTCCCCTGTTTCATCCGTCGTCCGAACACGTCTTTTTTCCGTTCGAAAAACTTGGAGACTTCTTCTTTGATGTATGAAAAGGTTTCTTTTGGGACTGTGATGTCGATCATTGGTCTGGTTTGATTGAAATTCTCATCGATGTTCTGTTTAACAGATTGTAGTTCACCATATTTGGTGATGTCTTCCGTTGGTTCCTGTGTCTGATAAAAGTCGATTAAAATCGAAATGAGACGATCAATGGTTTCCTCGGAAATCTTCCCCTGTGGAAGCATGTTTGTCATGATGCATTCCTGAGGGAATTCCTTCATTTTTAAAGCGTACTCAACGATGGTTCCATCCCCATCCAGTGTCAAGGTGTTATCCTTCTGGGTGACCGGGAGGACGTCGAGGTACATCTCTGGGCAGAGTCTTTTATTCAGCCGCAGTTCCTCCAAACAATAGTATTTTCGTTTATCTAAGGTTGAAAAATCAAGGAACCCGAAGTTCACTGGTTTTTTGATTTTATACGCGTATGTCCCAGTGAGGGCAACATAGGAGATATGGGTCTGAAGCAGCTGCACGGAGGCTACATGAGGTCCGTAGAACTTTGGATTCTTCAGATGATCAAAAAGCATTCCCTGATTCATACACATGAGGTAGACCCTGACTTTTTATAAGACTTGTCGTCCAACCAGGCGACTTATGCGGGAAACAAAAGAACCACGAAAACGGTCTGAATGCATAAGAGAATCACTGCTGCCGGAAGAAACATCCGATACATCCGTGTCGTATCGGTCTTGAGATATTCACTGCTCAGGACGTTGCAGAGATGGATTGGAGAGATGAGATACCCGATCAGGGAGCTCATGAAGATAAGACTGGTCAGGCCAAGGAGCTGAACTCCTGTGAACGCGAAGAAGGATTCGACCAGGGGGTAGGAGAGGGCGACTGCACCCAGATTATAACCGGTGAGGGTCCCAAGGAGAAGAGGGATAAGGATGATAATGAGCAGTGCCGGAAACGCTAGGTTCTGCATGGTATCTGTGATTAACACGTGAATTTGGGAGATGCGTATCATCTCTCGAAGGATCATGATCCCAAAGATAGCCAGTGCTAAATTCCATGTCAACGATTTTTTCATGATTCCTAGGTAGGTCTTCGTATCGATATGAAGCAGGAAATAGAGCAGAAGAAGGCTTATGAAGACACCGATGAGGAAACATTGAACTTCTGTGAGGCCAATGAATTTCAACGGGTAGAACAGCAGAGGTACAATCGGTGGAAGAATGTAGATTAAACCATGGTACTCCCTCTTAGAAATAGTTATTGGCGGAGGAGTGTTTTTCGTATATCGTCGAAGGAAAAAAAATCCAATCAGAAGCACCCCGAGAAACGAGGGGATATTTGCCAGCATGAGCATCTGGATGGGAAGACCCGAGAATTTCATGCTGCAGATGAGGATCATCGCGGATGAGATCGGGTAGATAGGGAACCAGATATGGCGGAACCAGATGTTCAAAAAATTCTTCTGGTCCTTCTTCAGGTTGTATTTATCCCCCTCTTTGTCAATGAGTGGGGCAGAAAACAACGCGCCCCCCGGGACCGGCATCAACCCATAGACCGCTGGGATAACGGCAAGGGTTCCTCCTTTGGAGAAGATTGTTCGCAGGCTATCGATAAGTTTTGTAATTGCTCCGGTCTCCTGCATTGTTTTCGCTAGAGCGAAAATCAACGTCATCAGCAAAGCAAGTTCGATAGTCTCTGTTATGATCTCTTGTTTTTCAAATGAATAGATGCTTGCTTCAATCATCGCTTTCGGGATATCGAGAGGAGCGATGACCTGAAGAGAAAAAACACCGACGATGATCGAACCAAGAAACAAGGATATTCCAAAATTAACCTTCCTGCGGATGAGGATGAGAATAACGATAAAGGCAAGAATAACCCCAATAAGGTTCAGCATGGTGCACCAGAAATAATGCTGGATTTAACTAGTTAACTCCAGGGCGATTTTCTGGGATTGTTCCAAGGTCTTTTCCACATCGATGGTGAGGAATTCTTTCTCAAGCATGAGAGGTGCTCCATTCACAATCGTGGTGCAGACATCAGTTCCTCGTACCGCATAAACAAGGTGAGAGACAGGGTCATGAAGCGGGGTGAGATGCGGTTTTTTCAGATCAATCATAATGAGGTCAGCGGTTTTTCCGCCCTCAAGTGAGCCAAGACTATGTTGAACTCCAAGGGTCGTTGCTCCACCACGTGTTGCCAGGTCAACAACGGTCTGGGCAGGTAGGATTGTTGGGTCCCAACGATGATTCTTATGGACAAGAGCGCAGAATTTCATCGTCTCAAACATATCCAGAGTGTTGTTACTTGCAGCACCATCAGTCCCAAGACCAACCGGGACCCGTGCGTCAAGGAGCTCAGGGACAGGGGCGAAACCACCAGTGGCAATCTTCATATTGCTCACCGGGCAATGAGCGACAGACACGCCAACGTTTTTCATATCCAAAATCTCGTTTTTCGTGATCCATCCACAATGGGCTAGAATCGTTTCATTCTTCAGCAATCCATATTTTTTCAACAGTCCCACAGGGCGTACTCCATATTTTTTTTCCACGTCGTACACCTCATCCCTTGTCTCAGAGCAATGAATATGCAAAGGAACATGATGTTTGGTGGCAATATCTAGGGCGTTCTGAAGGGTCTCTGGTTTACAGGAATATGTGCTATGCGGTGCGATAAGCGGGGAAATCAGAGGGTTGTTCCTCCAGCGTCTGATAAACTGATCAGCTTGTGAGATGAGTTCTTTTGATTCAAACTCGGGGGTATCAAAATCGATGAGAGCAAAACCAAGGAATCCGCGCATCCCGGTTTTCTCAGTGACCTTCGCGATGGTTTCCTCAAAAAAATACATATCAAGATAGGATGTCGTCCCGGAGGAGATCATCTCAAGAAGACCAAGCTGCGTCCCGATCTCAATCGTTTTTTTGTCAAGTTTTGCCTCTACAGGCCATATCCGCTGAGCAAGCCAATCCTGCAGAAGCATGTCATCTCCATACCCTCGGAAGAGAGTCATGGGAATATGCGTATGGGTATTTATCAAGCCAGGGAGTACAAGCCGGTTTGTTCCATCGATCTTAAATTCAGCTTCCAGAGAAAGAGGTTTTTCTGAGCATTCTACGACCACATGGTCATCGATGTAGAGATCACCATGGATCTTCTTTCGAGAATCATCCTGGGTGAGAATCGTAGAATTTTTAATGAGAATGCTCATTGTCTGACTCGTCGTCTAATAAGGGTGTTGCTTTCTCCCAGCTCTCGTTAAAATACCGGTTGAGTTTTTCAAGCATTTCCTTCTCAACGGTCCAAATCCCCAGTTCATCCTGTTTGATGGGTCCTGAGAGAATCAACGCTCGATCATCGCCAAGGATGAAGTTCCCTCGGATTCCAGAATGCTGTTTTACCTCAATTCCCTTCAAGGTCATTCCATTTTCATATTCATTGACCACAACCTTTGCATTCTTCGGAAGCTCTAACGCACCCATGTTCTCGGCCAGGATACGAGGGTTTGCGATCTCCTCGATACTCCATTTATGGGTCGGTCTTGTGGCTGGCTGGGTCTTGTTGACACGTCTCATCCCTATCTCAATAGCGATGCCTATGGTAATGACACCGATGATTAAACCAATAATAAACGCTACGACATCCATCTGCTATCCATCTCCTACGACCTGTAAAACACTATCGAGGATAAATAGATTTTCCTTAGTTGAATAAAAATAATAACGAGAGGAAGCTTTATGCCCCAGAGTCATATTCTGGACAAAAAAAATCCCAAGGGACCCCTCTATGGAGAAATCAATACAACAACAGATAAATAAACTCAAAAAAACACACAACGCGATCATCCTTGCCCACAACTATCAAAGACCCGAGATCCAAGATATCGCGGATTTCGTCGGAGACTCACTTGACTTGTCGTTAAAGGCAACGAAAACAGAGGCAAAAGTAATAGTTTTCTGTGGTGTTGATTTCATGGCAGAGGCTGCTCAAATTCTGAATCCTGAAAAAACCGTTCTACTGCCGGATAAAACAGCGAACTGCCCGATGGCTGAAATGGTCGATGCAGAAAGTCTCGGATGGTTGAAAAAAGAACACCCTGATGCAGAGGTCGTGGCCTACATCAACACGACGGCTGATGTCAAAGCACTTGCTGATATCTGCTGCACATCGGCAAATGGTGTGAAGATCGTAAAAAGCAGGAAAGCAAAAAAAATCATTTTTGTCCCGGATCGTAACCTTGGGTTGTATATCCAGCAAAAGGTCCCAGAAAAAGTAATGATACTCTGGCCCGGGGTCTGTCGTACCCATCATGACATCAAAAAAGAAGATGTCTTGCTCCTGAAGCAGCAATATCCTGATGCAGAACTGCTGGTTCACCCTGAATGCCAACCGGAAATCATTAAACTAGCGGATCATGCGTTTTCCACTAATGGTATGGTCGATCATGCAAAGACATCACCAAAGAAGGAATTCATCATCGGTACGGAAAAAGGATTGTGTTATCGACTGGAAAAGGAAAACCCGGGGAAGAAGTTCTATCCGATTCCGTCAGCAGTTTGTCCTAACATGAAAAAAACAACCTTGGAAAAAGTATTAAAGAGTCTGGAGACTCTGGAACCAAAGATCCATCTCTCAGATGAGATCATGCAAAAAGCACGTGTCCCGTTACAACGTATGATGGATATGAAGTAAGGTGAAGAAAAATGAAACGAATATTCCTTGATCATGCATCCACAACAAAAGTCGACGAAGAAGTCATCAAAGCAATGCTTCCTTATTTCTCAGAATATTTTGGGAACCCATCGTCCATCCATGTGTTCGGACGTGAAGCCCGGGAAGCAATTGACATCGCGCGAACCCATGTTGGTGACATCCTTGGTGCTCGTGATGACGAAATCATCTTCACTGCCGGGGGAACCGAATCAGACAACCTTGCGATAAAAGGACTCGCGTATCTGAACAAAGAGAAACGAACAACCAAAGGACCACATATCATCACGTCGACAATCGAACATCCGGGGGTCCTTGAGGTGTGTCGACATCTGGAAACACAAGGATTCCAAGTCAAATATCTACCAGTGGATACCCAGGGTCTGATCGACTTGGAGACACTCAAAACATCGATCTCAAAAAACACGTTCCTATTCTCATTCATGTTTGCGAATAATGAGATTGGTACCATCGAACCGATCGAGGAGATAGGAAAATTAGCGCAGGAACAGGATATCACCTTCCATACCGACGCGGTCCAGGCGGTCACTAAGGTTCCCATCGATGTAAAAAAACAACATATCGACATGCTAGCATTATCTTCACATAAGATCTATGGGCCGAAAGGAATCGGGGCACTCTACATCCGCAATGGTATCAAGGTACAACCAATTATCCACGGAGGAGGTCATGAAAAAGGAATGCGGAGCAGCACCCTGAACACCCCTGGTATCGTCGGTCTTGGAAAAGCATGCGAACTAGCAAAAAAGAGAATGACTGTGGACAATAGTAGGATGAAAATATTACGGGATAGTCTCATAAAAAATGTTCTACAGATCGAAGAAAGCTATCTGAATGGTCATCCCGAGAAAAGACTAGTAAACAACGCACATTTCCGCTTCACAGGGATCGAAGGGGAATCACTGCTCCTGGGATTAGATGAACAGGGGATTGCGACATCGACAGGTTCTGCATGCTCATCAAAAAAGCTCCAAGCATCTCATGTATTGCTTGCAATAGGTTTAGATCCGGTACAAGCCCATGGTTCATTGCGCATCTCCCTTGGCAGGGAAAACACCAAAGAAGAAATAACGCTTGTCTCAAAGGCACTCCCCCAGATTGTCGAAAGACTCCGAATGATGTCTCCGTTGTGGAATCGATAACATATGACAAAAAAAGCAGTCTGTCTGATCTCTGGTGGTCTTGATTCTGCGGTGACTGCTTTTATTGCAAAAAAACAGGGGTACGATATCTATGCATTGTCGTTCTGCTACGGCCAGCGACATGCAAAAGAACTCACCTGCGCAAAAAAAATAAGTAATGCAGTCGGAGCAAAAAACCATATCATTCTCACAATTGATCTTCAGAAGTTCGGCGGGTCATCTCTTCTTGCCTTATCACCAGAAAAAATCACGAATCATCATATAAAAGAAATCGGCAAACAAATCCCCTCAACCTATGTTCCCGCGAGAAATACAATCTTCCTTTCTTATGCGTTTGCCTATGCAGAAACCATCGACGCAGAAGCTATCTTCATCGGAGTCAATGCTGTGGATTACTCAGCATACCCGGACTGTCGACCAAGATACATCCAAACAGTTCAGCAACTCGCACGCATTGCGACTCGACAAGGAGTTGAAGGAAAACCAGTACGTATCAAAGCCCCGCTTCTCCATCTGACAAAAGCCGAGATCATAAAAAAAGGGGCACGATTGCATGTCCCATTCTCGAAAACCTGGTCATGTTACAGAGGGGAAAAAGAAGCATGCGGACGATGCGACTCCTGTCTGTTACGCCTCAAAGGATTCCAAGAGGCACATATGAAAGATCCAATCCCCTATACCGTCAGATGAAACATAGTAGATATTCCCACCATGTTACATAACCATAGTTCATTTTAGGAAAATTTATTAATACAGGACAACACTTTTCAAGCCCGATGGTGCGAGAGAGAAAAACACGACCTAAAGATATAGAGAAGTTGCACGAACTAATAGATAGTGCCTCTCTCCCAAAACGTAGAACAATACCCTCCTATGAAGCTGAAAAACTTGATGCGTTACGAAAGAAATTATCCGATGATTCCTTTATAAACCAAAAACAGACAACGTCTTCTCATAACCTACAGCCAAACGGACTACAGCCTCGGGTTGTTGTCCATAAACAACAGGAAACCAAGAAGAAAAACGAAAAAGTGATACAAATCGACCTTGGTCCACGACCAACAATAAAAGAAAAAGCACCTCCGATGGTTGACTTTTTTCCAGTCAAGGAAGACCCTTTTGCAAAAGAATCACTCTTCGAAATTGAAAAGATAGCATCCTCAAGGAAAAAACCTATACCGACAAAACAAGAAAAAGGATTGAAAAAAACAAAGGAGCAAAAAGAATTCATCTCTGTGTCAGCGCCCCCGACAGAAGAAGAACAGCTTCCTGAGTTTCAACCGGTATCAAACGAACCGGTCGTCAATGAACCACCAGCTCAGATAAAGATCTCACCAAAAAAACAGTTGCTTCACAACGCTGAACCATTGAAAGAGGAAAAAAAAGGGTTTTTATCGATTCCTGTGAAACAACACGACAAAACACCCTCAATTGAGCCAGTTGAATTCCAAGCGGTGACAACAGAGAAAAAAGAACCGATGCGCTTTGAGATGCAACAGAAGACACCAGAGAACCCTAAACAAAAGAAAATAGAAGGGAAAAAAGCAAAACAGGAAGCAAAAATAAAATCAAAAGAAGAAAAACGGCTAGCAAAAGAAAAAGAAACGAAACTCAAAATAGAGACGGTAGAAGCCCAACACAAACAACAACAGGAAAAAAGACAAAATGAATTGGACTTAAAACAAAAATTCGCTCAAGCAGATGAAAAAGAACAGGAAGAAAGACGTCTCCAAAAAGAAAAAGAAAAAAAATCACGATTGGAAGTCATAGAGAGGCAAAAAAAGGAAAAAGTAGACCGGAAACAAAAAAAGATAGACCAGAGAAAAGCACGACTCGAAGTAAAAGAAAAAAAACAGGAAACAAAAAGACTCGCAAAAGAACATGATAGAAAACTGAAGCTAGAGTGGATAGAGTTTCAACATAAACAAAAACAAAATCAAAAAAGAAAGGATTTTGAGTTGAAAAAAGCAGCAGTCGAATCAAAGGAAACAGAACTGGAAGAACAACGCCTTTTAAAAGAACGAGAAGAAAAACTACGAATCGAACAGGCAGCGATGCTGAAAAAAGAAAAAGAAGACAGCAAACAAAAAAAGATTGAAAAGAAAAAAGCAAAACAGGAAGCAAAAATAAAATCAAAAGAAGAAAAACGGCTAGCAAAAGAAAAAGAAATAAAACTCAAAATAGAGACGCTACAAGCTAAACAAAAACAACACGAGGAACAAGAACAACAAGAAACCGAACAGAAACAAGCAGCTGTCCAAGCCAAAGAAAAACAGCAGGAAGAACAACATCTTTTAAAGGAGATGGAAGAGAAATCACGTGTGGAACTCTTAGACCGACAAAAAAAGGAAAAAGAAAAACAAAAGGCAGGGAAGGGAAAGAAAGAAAAAAAGACACCTATTGCACCATCAGTTCAAACGAAAAAGGAACAACCCCGTGCCCATGTTCCTGCGGTCGCTGTGGAAAAACCGGAAAAAACTCACAGGAGACTGTTTGGTGCAAAAAAAGAAGAACAAAAAAATCTTGCTCCCTGGAAATCCTATGATGCGGTAACACAACAAGAACTCGAAAGTCAACCATCTGTTGTCACCATAGAACCACGTGAAACAGCGAAACAAAAACAGCTAGAGCATGAGAAAAAACGTGAACAAAAACGTCTGGAAAAAGAACAAAAACAAAAAGCCCGTGAGGAGCGCCTGGAATTAATAAAGAAAGAAAAAGAGCAACGGCTCCAGAAGAAATTAGAGGAAGAACAGCGTCAAAAGCTCTTTAAAACAAATAAGGTGAGCAATGAGGCATGGAAACAAAAGATGTCTGATGAAAAACTCCTAAAAAGACAGGCCAAGGAAAAAGAACGTGAGACAAAAAGACGATTAAAAAAGGAGGATGAAGCAGAGAAGCAGACGCTCGCGTTAAAAGAACTGGACGTAAAAGAAAAGGAAAAAAAGGAACAAAAACAAAAGCAATCTGAAGAGAAAAATGATCGAGAGAACATCAGCAAACTTTCTTTTGGAAAAACGAAAGGCACGAAACTCATTGATGAACGTAAACAAGCAGAACAGCAGAAATACACCATGGATTTAGTTCGAATCGCTGCAGAAGAAAAGGAACTCCGTAAAACAAAATCATTTGAACGAAAGATGCAAAAAGAACAGAAGAAGAGAGAAAAAGAAGAACAGAAATACAAGATGAAAGAAGAGGAGAAAGCAAAGAAAAAAATGGATATCCATATGAAAGAAGAAATCATAAAGGAAAAAATGAATAACCCGATAGTCGAACGAAGCGATCCGTTCGTCGCATTTGATAGTATTGATCAGGAGACCGCAGGAATTCTGAGCAATTCCGGGTATAGCTCTCTTGAGAAGCTTCGTCAAGCAACCGTGAAGGACCTTGTGAAAACAGGGTTAAAGAAAAAAAACGCGCAAAGAATCATCGCTGAATGTGCAGAGTTCGTAGAATGGCAAGTATTTGATTCGATCGAACATTTTTAGGAAATCTTTTTTATCGACCAAACAGAAACGACGCCTCGGGATGAACACAATTTAGCAAGAGGAAAAGCTATTCATTTTTTATATTATTTTTTTTACGTTTCTTCAGGTAATCATAGACATCAAGGATAATCGGTATTGAGACCAGAATCGCGATCACAATGCCAAGACAGATAAGACTATCTTGATGAACGTTCCCAATGGTATTCTTTCCATGTAGGACATCCTCAAAAAACAGGTTGATCGCTCCAAGCCAGGGAATCTCAAGTCGAGCTTTTCCGGAGATCCAATCCAATTGAACAGGTTCAGGGCAAATATCTGTGATCTGATCAATTATTTCATTGTTATCTCCTTTGGTAAGGTACCCTGAGTGGCTCCATCCTGGGTTTCGATTGTATAAACCTAAATGTTCAATCGTCAGGCTCGTTTGGTTGTAGATACCATAATCAGCGATTGTATAGGTAGTTTCACCGTTTGTTTGATATACATCAACCCAGCACATCGCTCGATGGATAATCTGTGATACATCGGTACGACCAAGTGGTTTATAGATAATGACATCTCCGTAATCACTATAGGTCTGCCAACCGTTCTCAGCTTCGGCACCCTTGATCGTTCCCCCATGAGGGATGACATCACTTACCTTCGTCACTTTCTGGACAAGGACCATATCCCCCGCATCAATAGTCCCAAGTCTACCAAACGGGGAGTTCGGATGTTCCATGCTTCCAGATTCTATCGCAACCATTGGAGCGGCAAACCACTGACCAGTGTATCCCCATAAGAACATCAAGATAATAAACACAGCAAGGAGCGCAACGACGACGTCGCGGATAATCGAGATTTTGCTATCCTCGCTTTTCCAAAATTTCATAAACAGTTCTTTCAGGTTCATTCGGTCACACAATCAAAGATTTTTTTTCTGCGAAAGATGGTTTTTGGTCTCCGTCCCACAGATAGGACAGATTCTTTTTATTTCATTGAATTGTTTTCCGCACCCTGGACAACGAGAGACCCATTTAAACTTTTTTGTTATTTCTTTTTGTAAGAACCCCTGGTAGTTGATATCCAACGTTGATGCGACATTCTGAATGGAATAATCATCACTCAGAATGGTTGCTTCTTGATCCTCTTCTTTGTTGATGTCAAGCGCGAGAGCTATGATTTCGATATCAGCCGTAGAAAGTCGACGGTCATCACCGGTCTTCTGTGCTGTTTGTTTCACTGTGTTTATGGCATCTCTTGAGGGCATAAGGATCGTTAGTCCGGTTTCTTTGAGCAGTTCAAAACGCCGGTAATCTCTACCCCCTGGATTTAATTCGTCTGAAACACCTGGTGAGGTGATAATGGTCGCATCGGTCAAGTTGATTGGTTTACCTGAGAGAATTGCAGAGGTATCTATAATAAAAAATTTTTTTTTCATGAAAGATCCTTAGATAGATTAATTTTTACTTAGTTTTGTCGAGATGTCCTTCAGAGCGATTATTTCTTGAGCCCCGGTTTTCATATCTCGGATGGTGACTGTTTTGTTCTCTAGTTCTTTTGGTCCAACGATAATGACTTTCTCTGCATGTTTCGCATCCGCGTATTTCAAGGATTTTCCAATCCCGCGTCTGAGTTGATCAAAATCAGCGGAGATACCACGATTTCGTAATTCTTGGGTAATTTGTATCACGGTCGTGTTCATGGTTTGATTGACCGGAACCACAAACACATCGAGCTTTGGTGATGGGAAGCAAAAACCCTCTTCTTCTAATGCAAGGATGGTTCTGTCAAATCCGATAGCAAAACCGGACGTAGGGACTTCTGTACCACCGAACAAAGAGATCAGGTCGTAGGAGCCTCCTCCGCAGAGTTGTTTTTCTGCGCCAAGGACTGGTGCGTCAATTTCGAAGACGAGCCCTTTGTAATAGTCAAGTCCTCGGACGATGCTGAGTTTTATGATATAGTCCGTGATATGAAACGCATTTTTAAGCAGGCTCAGAATTGTCTCCATGGCAGCCAGCTCTGTGTTCGCATCAGCATCATCACAGATAAATGCATGGATTTTTGTAAGATCAGATGTTTGCAGGACGTCAAGGAAGTTTGCTATCATTTCCTCGGAGACATTGCAGTCTCGCAGAGCGATTTGCAGCTCATCGAATTGAGATTTGTCGATTAAGGGAAGGAGTATCTTCTGATCGTCTTTGAGGAGATGTAATTTTTTGAAGATAGCGCTAATGATGGTGAGATTCCCGATGTTCAGTTGGATGTTCTGTAAACCCGTGTTTTTCAACAGGGTGAACGCGAGGGCGAGTAATTCAGCGGTCGCTTCACTGGTGTCTGTTCCGATGAGCTCACAACCAGCTTGTTGGAACTCTCGATATCTTCCCTTCTGTGGCCGGTCGTATCGATAGCAGTTCCCGAAATAGAAGAGTTTGAGCGGTTTTGGTTCCATCTGTAAACGTTCGACATAACATCTGATGACAGGGGCAGTTAGCTCGGGTCGTAACGCTAATGCCCTGCCACCTTTATCGTTGAACGCGTAAAGCTCATTGATGATGGATTCCCCAGATTTTGCGGTGAAGAGCTCTTGATTTTCGAAGGTCGGAGTCTGGATTTCACCGTATCCAAATGAGGTGAATGTCACAGCCATGTTGTGCTCTAGATAGCGTCGTTTCTGCATTTCTCCGGGAGTAAAGTCTCTAGTTCCTCGTGGCACTTGAAACATAGGCAGTCGTATAGTAGGATTTCTTTAATTAGGTTTCTCTTAAAGAAAATGAAGGATGAAAGATCTTTTCAAAGGCGGGCATATGGAGTGATGATTTCTCGATGTTTATCCTTATTTTTTTAGAAAATTATCGAAAAAAGAGGCAAAAACTTCTTTTAGCAGGACCCGTTACACCTCTTGAATTCCTTCCTCAGAGAGGTTGATTTCTATGGAAATAAACATGTATGTGAATAAATACAAACATGCTCGCTACGCTTTCTTCAAATGGCGCTATCAACTTGAACTGTATAACAAGGTCATCCTTGCCATTAGTTTCACATGTCTGACAGCACTGCTCGCTCAGCTACGATTTTATTTCCCGGGCTCACCTGTTCCTCTGACAGGGCAAACATTCGCGGTGGTTCTTAGTGCAGTGGTTCTTGGAAAATGGTGGGGTGGCATTAGTCAGAGCATTTACCTTGGTGTGGGCATGGTAGGAGTCCCCTGGTTCGCTGGGATGAACGGTGGATTAGCATATCTTGCCGGTCCGACAGGTGGATATTTGATTGGTTTTGTCCTTGCCGCATTCTTCCTTGGATATTGTGTTGACACCTATGTCCGGTCACGAAAATATTGGACGATGTTCGCATTGATGTGTGTCGCGAATTTCGGGATCGTCTTCGGCTTTGGATTATTACAGCTTTATGGTTGGCTTTCGTTGAGTGGCACTCCTGTTGATCTAGGGGGGTTGCTTCTCATGGGTCTGATACCGTTCATTATCGGTGATACGGTAAAAATAGCAGTGGCTGCTGGGATAGCCAGTGGCATCACACCGAAACAAGCCTACGGAAAAGAAATCGATGCGGTCTAACCACGAAAGGTTGACCTTTCTTTTTTTTATTTTACTTTTGAAAGGGTGATCGTCCGGTCCGTAAGGACAATCCATTTGAGTTTATCGCCATCTTTGAGGTTGAGGAGGTCGACGACCTCAGAGGGGACTGTGATTCGTCTACGGGAACCACGGATGGTGATTGAGGTTTCTTTGATGCATTTCACAGTGTCTAGATCGATTTTCATGCTCNTTCACTTCCGTTGATCTATCAGATGATAGATTCGCTAACTTATCTCTCCAGCGAGATATGCTTTNGTCTCNGGGTTTTTTGGGTTGTTGAAAAATTCAGCAGCAGATCCTTGTTCAACGACCTTGCCGAAGTATAGGAAAATGACGTGATCTGCGACTCTTTTTGCTTGACGCAGGGTATGGGTGACAAGGATGACGGTGAAGTCTTTCTTTAATTTCAACAGGAGTTTTTCGATTTGTTGGGCAGCGATTGGGTCTAGCGCAGAGGTTGGTTCATCGCATAAGATGACTTCGGGTTGTATCGCGATGGCTCTCGCAAGACATAATCGTTGTTGCTGTCCGACAGATAATCGTGAGGCAGGGTCATGAAGCCGGTCCTTGACTTCACTCCAGAGCCCAACTTCCTGTAAGCAGTTTTGTACGGCTTCTGCTAGTTCCTTTGTGTTCTTGTCATGGTGGATGCGGAGTCCATAAGCGACGTTTTCAAAAATCGACATGGGCAATGGGTAGGGTTTCTGGGAGATGAGACCCATTTTTTTCCGTATATCTGGAACGTTCAATCCACTGGACATGATGTTGATTCCGTCGACGACGATCTCACCGTGTATCTTTATGCCATCCTGGAGCTCTAGTAATCTGTTAAACGATTTCAAGAGAGTGGTTTTTCCGCATCCTGATGGACCGATGATGGCAGTGAGTTGCTTTGCTGGTATCTCAATGTCGATATTCTTCAACACAGGGTTGTTGTGTATGGTCACATTCAGATCCTTGGTCTTTATTTGGATTGTTTTGGATTTCCCCATTGTCGATTCCTCTTTTTTTTTTTATTATTTGATGATATGTTTTGATGATTTTTTTGTCAGATATCGTGTGATGATGCTGATGAGTAACACGATCATGAGTAAGACGAAGGCGACCGCGTATGCCTTGTTTTGGACGACCTGGTCCGGCATGCTGACAAGATTGAGAATCATTGTTGGTAACGCGGCGGTTTGATCAGATAGCGATGTTGGGAAATAATTTGAGTCTCCTACGGTGAGCAATATGGATGCTGCATCACCAATCCCTCTACCAAAACCCAGGAGCACACCAGCGATGATCCCAGGCATCGCCTGTCGTCGGACCACCTTCATCGCAGTCTCGACTTTTGTCGATCCAAGGGAATAAGCACTTTCCTTCAATCCAACGGGAACCATCTTGATGGATTCATCGATACTGCGGGTGATGATGGGGATTTCAAGCAAGGTAAGGGCGATGATCCCGAAGAGGAGGGACCCCCCAGTCATCCCGATCGCGATCATGATGGTTAAACAGAATACCCCGTAGACAACAGAGGGAACTCCCCAGAGGATATCTAGGCAGATGCGAATGAAGTTTGCGATGCTGGGTCTCATAAAATCTTTCTGGAGATATAAGGCGATCACGACACCTATGAGGAAGGCAAGTCCCGTGGCGGGTAATGCAAGGAGCAATGATCCTACGATAGCATTGAGAAATCCGCCCCCGGCCCCGAGATAGAATCCTCCTTCGGAGGTCTGGGTGAGTATCTCAAGAGAGAGGGAGGGGGCTCCGTTGAGTACGATAACAGCTACAATGAGTACGAGGCTGCCCATCACGATGAAGACGGAGGCAAGCATTAATGTGATGAATATTTTCTCTTCGATGTTGCGTCTATTCAATATTTCCACCTCTTACTTGCTCTTCGGAGAACGAGATATCCGAGTATATTGAAGATGAGCACGACGACAAAGAGGATTAAGGCGACGAAGATGAGTGCGGATGCAAGAATCGGTATGGAGCTTACTTCGGTGTAGTTCGATGCGATGAGTGATGCGAGTGTCTGGCCTGGCCCGAAGAGGGATTTAGGGATGAGTTCTTGGTTGCCAATCACCATGCTCACTGCGATGGTCTCACCAAATGCTCTTCCAAATCCGAGGAAGATCGCAGCAAGCACCCCGGGACCAGAGGCTCGGAAGATGACTTTTTTTACGGTTTCCCATTTGGTGGCCCCCAAGGAGAGTGATGCTTCTTTGAGGGCGATGGGGACCGAATTGAATGATTCGAGACATAATGAGATGATGATGGGGAAGACCATGATTGCTAAAATCAACGATGCGGTGAATAAGCTGAACCCTGAGCTGATACTGCTTCCGAAAAATGGTGCGATGTGGTCCCGGACTAAGGGGACAAACACAAGGAGGGCACAGAGTCCGAAAACAACCGAGGGCACGCCTGCGAGCACATCGATGAATGGTCTGACGATGTTCCTGAATCTCTTTGGAGCGTATTCTGCGATGTAGATTGCGCTCAGTAAGGATATTGGGACGGCGATGAGCATGGAGATTGCAGTGACGATGAGAGTATCGATAATCACAGCAAAGAGACCAAACTCTCCTGAGAATGGTTTCCAGGTAGAAGAGAACAGGAGGCTAGAAAGGGATTCTTCTGAGAGGATGTGAAGAGAACCGTTTATGAGTACGGCTAAGAGTAAAAAGAATGCAAAAATAATCGATGCGGTGACAAGAAGCATCAGTCGGGAGCCTAGGGAATCATAGAGTTTTCTTGTCACGGTGATGAAGTTGTAGAACAGTAGAATGATGAAGATGATTAGGAATACTGCAAATAGGATGATATTGTTAAGGAGGAATAAAAAAAGAAATGAAAGAAGAAGGGATACTATGCCACCTAGTACTATCTTATTTTTGAACAGACTGCTGAGTGTACTGGAAGGCATATTCATCCTATGTTATTTTTTATTTTCAAGGAGAATGCAGATACTCGGCTTTGTTCTGCGCTATTCTTCCTCGAGTATTTGGAGCTGATCATCTAGGATATCAATAGGTACAGCGCCGTATCCATTAGCAAAGGTGTATTGTTGTCCGTCGGTGAGGATCCATTGGACGAAATCTTTGGTAGCCCCGGTAAAGTTGTTCAGTGTGACGAGATAAACCAGTCGTGATGGCGGGGAGGGTAAGGTGTTATTGAGTTCTGCATTGACAACATCATCTCTGCTTTCATAAAAGCTCTCATCAGGGTCTATCGTCCTGTTTTCATTGAGGTCGAGGGGGACGACCGTTATTCCTTCTTTTGGTGCTTTTGTGCTATTAGAGTAGATATAATTGACATTGCTGTAGCCGATTCCAAGTGGGTCGCCTGCGATGGATTTTGACATCGAGTCATCTCCTTTTACTTTTGTGATTTGTTCAATGGTTGGAATATCATCTTGGGTGTAGTCCCCGAGGTATTTTACCCAGGCTTCCGCTGCACCGCAAGGATCAGACCGCGAGTAGACCTTGATAGGGTCAGTGTTGTTCGCATCTCCGACGAGTTGTCCCCAGGTCGATATGGAGTAGTTGATGAAGATTTCTCGTAATTGTTGTTTTGTGAGGCCTTTTTCTAAAATGGTATTTAACACGGGGTTCTCTGTGTTTATAGTCGCTAGGACCGCATCCTCGACGACAGCAACAGCAACGATACCTTGGTTTGCTTCAGCAGTGGTGACATCTCTTGATACCATCCCGAGGTTTACTGAACCAGCGAGGGCGTCTGCCATTCCTTTTCCTGCGCCGCCGGAGCTGACATCGATGTTGATATCTGGATGGAGCGAGTGATATTGTTGCGCCCAGACCACCATCATCGGATAAAGAGAGTATGCTCCAGATACTTTTATGGTGGTATTTTCTTGTTGATTGGTGCATCCTGACAGGCCCACAATTCCAACTATGGTAATGAGAAGGATTGCGGTGATTACTTTTATTTTCTTTTGTGTTTTTTCTTTCATTTTTCAACGTCTCCTTTTTTTCTGAAACCGTTGCATTGACCTATGATAACAAGCAACTTATCAGCAATAATATTATACGTTAGCCCCTATTTATAATTATTGGTAAACTACCAACATTACACCAATGTAATAAGCTAAGCGGCGATGAACATCCCTGCCTGAAAAACGCATAATATACTATGTATAGTACCTACCGGCTCTTACAACCATATCTTGAAACAATCATCCACCGCAACAACATTTATATACCAATTCTTTTATGCCTTACTTCCTTGTCTCCACCAGACATGATCGGGCAATTCTCTTAGAATCCCGGTAAGAAACAACCTCAATGATTTTTGGTTGTTTCGGAAATGTCACGGTTCTGACACAACAACAATACGATCTAATACAGACTAGATAAAAACAGAGGATATATTATGGCAAATATCCACAAACCAAAACGAGGGTCACATGGCTATTGGCCACGGAAACGAGCAAAAACAGAAACACCCCACATTAAAAGTTGGGCAGAAGGGAACGACAAACCAAAGATACAAGGATTCTTTGGATACAAAGCCGGAATGACCCATGCATTCATCGTCGATTACCGACCGACCTCGACAACATCAGGCAGAGAAGTCAAAATGGCTGTCACCGTTGTCGAAACACCACCAATGAAAGTCGCAGCGGTACGAACATACCAAAGAACAGCCTACGGATTACAATGCGTAGGTGAAATCTGGGCAGAAAAACTCGATTCCGAATTAGCACGCAGAATACCACTTGTGAAAAATCAGAAAGAGAAAAACTGGGACCTGACCAAAGATGCCGATGAAATCCGAGTAATTCTCTACACACAACCAAAACTTGTCACCGGGACGACCAAGAAAGCACCAGAGATCAGCGAGGTAAAAATTGGCGGGGGAACCATTGAAGAACAAATCAAATACGCAAAAGAAATCCTTGGAAAAGACCTTAAGATAAACGACGTTATGAAAGAAGGAGACATGCTCGATACCATCGCTATCACCAAAGGAAAAGGATGGCAAGGTACCATCAAAAGACATCACGTTAAACTCTTATTACATAAAAACTCAAAACACCGACGGATGATCGGAACCGCTGGTTCCTGGCACCCCAGCTGGGTGCAAGCAACAGTCCCGCAAGCAGGACAAATGGGATACCATCAGCGCACAGAATATAACAAACGTGTCTTAAAAATCGGAGAAAAGGGCGAGGAGATAACTCCTGCAGGTGGATTCCCGAACTACGGTGTGATACGGAACTCCTACGTTTTAATCCATGGCTCCATCCCCGGACCGACCAAACGTCTCATTGCAATGCGAGATGCAGTCCGGTATCAACGCGGTGTAAAATTCCAAAAAGCCGAAATCACCTATGTATCCACAACCAGTAAACAGGGGGCCTAAAGATGACAAAAGTGAACCTCTACGCGTTAGACGGAACCGTAAAAGAAAAAATCGATTTACCAAAGGTTTTTGAGACTCCCTACCGTCCTGATATCATTAAAAAATCCTTCGAAGTGATCCACTCAAACCAACGACAACCATACGGGTCCGATCCCTTAGCAGGGACAAGACATGCGGTTGCATCTGTAGGAAAAGGCAGAGGTATGTCTCGAGTACCGCGCTTGACACAAGGACAAGCAGCAGCACTCGCTCCAAACGTCGTCAGCGGAAGACGAGCCCATCCCCCAAAAGTCGAACGGGATTGGAAAGAAAAAATGAATAAAAAAGAAAATAAGCTTGCTCGAAACTCAGCTCTTGCAGCAACCGCTACCAAAGAGATTGTTTCAAAAAGAGGACATCGTTTTGACGAAAAAGTAACCTTACCAATTATCATCGAAGATGACTTTGAAAATATTAAAAAGACAAAAGGAGTCATCGAAGTATTAGAGAAAATCGGTATCGGCGCAGACATTCTGCGATCAGCAAACGGAAAGCATGTGCGTGCCGGCAAAGGAAAAATGCGAGGACGACGGTATCGAATCCCAAAATCCATACTCATCGTGTCATTAAAAGAAGGACTACAGAAAAGCTCTGAGAATCTCAGCGGTGTCGATATTACAAAACCACAACACCTTAACATCGAGTTGCTTGCACCCGGTGGGATCGCAGGGAGACTGACAGTCTTTACGAAATCAGCGTTGACTAAATTAGGGGGGGCTAAATAATGACCATGGATCCCTATTCAATCGTTCTCTATCCATTTGTGACAGAAAAATCAATGAGTCATATGGAAAAAAATAATGCGTTAGAGTTTGTGGTAAAAAGAACCGCGAACAAAGCGCTGATAAAAAAAGCAGTTGAAAAAATGTTCTCCGTGAAAGTCAAATCAGTAAACACGCGGATAACAGGAAATGGAAAACACGCAACAGTCGTCTTCATGCCAGAGTACAAGGCAGAGGACCTTGGGATGCGCATAGGAGTCTTCTAAAGGGGTGAATCATGGGGAAAAACCTTATCCAACAACGACGAGGACGGGTTCGCGGCCGATACAACGTCCCGTCACACAAATATCGTGGAAATATCCAATACACAAACGAAAGAAACACAAAAGGTACAGTGGAAAACCTCATTCATGACCCAGGACGAAGTGCTCCTGTTGCTGAAGTCAGAATGCAGGATAACAAAAAAATCCTAATGATAGCAACAGAAGGGAGCTCTGTTGGTCATGAAGTGAAATTCACCGCAAGCAAAGCAGACTGTGAACTTGGGAACATCATGCCAATTGGGAATGTCCCAGATGGGTACCCGATTTACAATATTGAAATCAAACCAGGCGACGGGGGAAAAATGGTTCGAGCTGGCGGGAGTGGGGCGTATGTCATCTCCCATGACGCACAAAAAACAATCATTAAACTGCCGTCGGGTCAATTCAAAACATTAGATTCATTATGTCGAGCTACTGTTGGCGTCGCCGCTGGTGGCGGACGACAGGATAAACCGTTTATGAAAGCAGGAAAAAAATGGCATGCGTCCCGTGGGAAAGGGAGAAACTACCCCGTGGTACGTGGTGTTGCCATGAACCCGGTGGATCATCCTCATGGGGGTGGAAGCCACCAACATGTTGGAAAACCAAGTTGTGTCCCACGTGGTGCACCACCTGGTAGAAAAGTTGGGAATATCGCTGCTCGAAGAACTGGAAGAAGGTAATGATCATGGCGCAAATTAAATTTGGATCAGCCGCGAAAAGCAGACGGAAGAGAGATAGGAAAAAAGTTGAGATTCGAAAAAAGGAATTCCAATTTCATGGAAAAACCATCGAGGAGCTCCAAAAACTTACGGTCGAGGAATTACTGCCGATGCTTCCTTCAAGATCCCGTCGGACGTTAAAACGAGGGTTGTCTAAGGATGAGAATAAACTTATGGAAGACGTGAAGAAAGCGAAACAGGGTGATCTGATAAAAACACATTGTAGGAATATGATTGTCTTACCTTCTTTTGTTGGTTTTAATATCCTTATCCATAACGGGAAGGATTTCGAACGAGTGAGTATTCAGCCCCAGATGATCGGGCATTATCTTGGAGAGTTTGCATTAACCCGCAAGAAAGTAAGACACACAGGACCTGGAGTAGGAGCTACCAGAGGTTCTAAATTCATGCCATTGAAGTGATGAGCCATGCCAAAATACTCAGCTGAGAAAGACTTGGAAAAAAGCGCACGAGCCTATGGATACGAACTGCATTGTTCCCAGAAAGACTCGATGAACCTTGCCCATGCATTACATGGAAAGACGGTTGAAGAAGCAAAAAAGTATCTCGGAGAGATCATTGCAATGAAACGAGCGCTCCCCGCTGTCTACCATAAGAAGAAACGATTGCATCAGAAGGGGATCGGGCCAGGAAGCTTCCCCGAGAAAGCCGCACGATATATGCTTAAGATCGTTGAAAATGCGGAGAATAACGCAGAATACAAAGGCTTTGACGTTGATAAAATGAAAATTGTGCATATCTCAGCCTATCAAGGAAGGATCATCCGAGGGATCATGCCACGAGCGCATGGCAGGGCGACTGATAAAAATGAAACGACAACCGATGTGGAAATCATTCTTGAAGAGGTAGAATAATGGCGAATGAACGCAAGTTTATCAGAGAGAACGCCAAGCGATCATTGATAAAAAAGTTCCTGGTAAAAGAAATCGAAGGAGCCGGTTTTGGTGGGATGAGTATCCAGCGAACCCCGATTGGAACCAGAGTGAACATCCTTGTCGAACGACCAGGTATGGTCATTGGAAAAAGCGGCTCAAAAATCAAAGAACTGACGGATTCCATTCGAACCAAGTTTAATGTCGATAACCCTCAAATTGAAATACAAGAGGCAGGGTCAAATGCATCCCTGAACGCCCAGATCATGGCAGAGAAACTTGCGGAAGCACTCGAAAGAGGATGGCATTTCAGACGGGCGGGACATTCCACGGTCCGACGGATTATGCAATCTGGTGCAAAAGGGTGCCAAGTGATCCTCGCAGGGAAATTGACGGGGGAAAGACACCGCACAGAGAAGTTCACGGAAGGGCATGTGAAATATTGTGGTGAAACTGCGAAAGAAGTCATGGATATCGGATTAGCAACCGCGAAATTAAAACCCGGGGTTCTTGGGGTAAAGGTAAGAATCATGAGACCGGATGCAAAACTCCCTGATGAAATTACTTACAAACTTGCTGTTAAGGAGGAAGTAAAACCAGAAATAAAAATCGAAGCAAAACCGGTAGAACTGAAACTGGAGAAAAAAACCGATATCTCAAATATAACAAAGATCCCTGGAATAGGCCCATCGGTGTTGAAAAAACTGGATAAAGCAAAGATTACCTCCCTTGAAGAGCTCTATGCTATGAATCTTGATGATCTCATTGCGATCGATGGCATTGGCAATAAAACCGCTGAACTCATCGTAAAAAACATTAAAAAATTATTGGAAGAGGGTACTGAAAATGGCTCTCAAAGTTAAAGAAATCAGACAGATGAATCCTGAAGAAAAGAGTGAAAAACTCAAAGAATTGAAAGAAGAACTTATGCATGAACGTGGAATATCTGCCATGGGGGGATCATCACCATCTCCCGGAAAAATACGGCAGTTACGACAGTCCATTGCAAGGATTCTTACGATCATGCAGGAGGAAGGAGAACACAAATGAGTGATATATGCCCAAAATGTGGCCTCCCAAAAGAAATCTGTGTCTGTGAAGAAATTGCACGAGAACAGCAAAGCATCACAATCGCGGTCGACAAGAGACGCTATGGGAAGACGATGACTGTCGTGGACGGTCTGAATCCCCATGACCTTGACATGAACACATTGGTCAGTAACCTCAAATCGATCTGCGCCTGCGGTGGAACCATCAAAGAAGGCAGGATTGAACTCCAAGGAGACCATCGAACAAGGGTAAAAGAAGCATTGGAAAAACTCGGATTCACAGTTGACGTGATCTAACCAACCAATCTGACGCACCCGATGCGTCAGGGAGGGTCCTTCAATGGAACATGATCTGATCACCACCGATGAGCTCATCGGTAGAACCGTCACCATCATCGAATGCACCGACCCATCATGGGTGCATCAAACCGGCCTCATCATCGATGAGACCCAACAGACCTTCCTCATAGAAATCGAAAACAAACACAAACGAATCGCAAAGAAAAACACAACATTTGCGTTTGAGTATCATGGTAAAAAAACCATCGTGAACGGATCACGATTGGTGTATCGACCTGAAGATAGGATAAAAAAAACAAGGTGAACATATTGACAGAAAAAAAACAAGCACGAGACATAGGATTGAATGTCAAACCACCCAGCGATAGCTGTAACGATAAATATTGTCCGTTTCATGGGACGTTGCCCGTACGAGGGCGGGTTATCATGGGTACCGTGGTATCAACCAAAAGACAGAACACCGTCTCTGTTAAACGAGAGTTCATGCACTTTGTGAAGAAATACGAGCGGTACGAAAAACGCACCTCAACGTATCATGCTCACTGTCCACCTTGTATGACTCTTGAGGCTGGCGATACCGTTCGAATTGCAGAATGTCGACCGTTGAGTAAAACAGTTTCATTCGTTACTGTCGAAAAAGTGTAAGATTGGTGAAAAGAAATGAAAGGAATAGCGGGTAGAATGATGCGAGGGTTGCCAGTTGGCGCCCGTTTAACATGTATCGATAACACTGGTGCAAAAGTTGTACAAATCATAATGACTGTCAAGATTAAAGGTGTTCATCGTCGAACCCCAACAGCTGGTGTCGGTGATTTGGTAATAGTCAGTGTAAAAAAAGGAGCGACGGAGATGAGACGGCAGATCTTAAAAGCAGTCATTGTTCGTCAGAGACGGCCGTTCCGACGCCCCGATGGCCTCATGGTTCAGTTTGAGGATAACGCTGCAGTATTAATTACAGATACAGGAGAAACGAAAGGAACGATGATAAAAGGCCCTGTCGCAATCGAAGCTGCAGAACGATGGCCAAAGATAGCTGCATTAGCAGCAACAATTCTCTAAAGTGAGTGATATGATATCAAATAAACCAAGAAAACAACGATACCGCCTCTATAATGCACCCCTGCATAAAAAAAGGAAATGGATCTCTTCGCATCTCGCAGAAAACCTTCTGTTAAAATATGATCGACGAAGTCTTCCAGTCGTGAAAGGAGATACGGTCAAAATCATGCGAGGGAACTTTCGTGGACATGAGGATAAAATATCCAAAGTCAATGTACGAGACCAGACTGTGGAAATTGAAGGGGTTACAATTACCACTGCAAAAGGCACAAAGATAGCCAAACCAATCCATGCGAGTACGTTGCTTATCATGAAATTAAATGTCACTGATAAATGGCGCCGAAGGAAACTTGAGAGCGGGCTTTCAGAGACCACGAAGAAAGAAATCGAACGAGAAGCCGCAGAACAACTCAAGGTACTGGAGGCTGAAAAGAAAGCAGCAGAGGAAGCAGCCAAGGCAGAAGAAAAACTAAAAGAAGAGACAACAGAACCCATTAAAGAAGAAGTAACAACGGAACCTTCTGAAGAAATCATAGAACCAGTTGCTAAAGAAGAAATACCGGAAGAAAAGATCGAAAAAACCACTGCTGAACTACCGAAAAAGAAACCATCTACAAAAAAAACTCCCTCTAAAAAAACAACAAAAAAGAAAAAAGAAGAAGGTGAAACATGAGCAAACACCTGAAAAGACTCGCAGCACCACGAGTCCTACGGATCCATAGGAAAGAGCGGGTATTAACGATTCGTGCCGCACCAGGACCCCATGCACTTGAGTACGCTATTCCACTCGGGTTACTCGTACGAGATTATCTAGGGTTATGCGACACGTATAAAGAAGCACGAAAGATCGTTTCAAACGGGGATATTCTCGTTGATGGAGTGAAACGAAAGAACTTCAAATTCCCTTGTGGCCTCATGGACGTTATCTCAATTCCTAAAATGCGGAAGAATGTCCGGATCCTCTACGATAGAAACGGAAAACTCACCCTCAACCCGATCTCAGAAAGCGATGCGGAATGGAAACTCTGTCGTATACAAAATAAAACCATAACTAAAGGAAAAAAAATACAGCTCAATTTCCATGACGGTAAGAACAAGCTCGTCGAGAAAGATGACTATAAAACAGGGGATGTCCTGAAAATAGCATTCAAGGAAAATAAAATCGATGATGTATTCAAGTTTGATAAAGGAACCGTGTCGATGATCATCGGTGGATCACATATTGGAGAAATCGCCAGTATCGAAGAAATTCAAATTGTCGCATCATCAAAACCAAATCTCGTCAATCTGAAAGGAGAAAAAGAATTTTCCACTATCGCAGCGCATGTGTTCCCGATAGGAAAAAACAAACCAGCTATTACGCTTCCTGAGGTGAAAATGCTATGAGCGCGAAAAAAACAGCTGCACCGAAACCCCATAAAACAAAAACACGGGCGAAAAAACCTGCTACAAAGAAAAAAGAAGAAAAACAATCGATTCAGCCGCGCCTGGCAAAAGTGACTGTGAATATTGGTGTTGGTGAAGCAGGTGAAAAACTCAAGAAAGCAGAATCGGTCTTAGAGGGTGTCACGAAACAAAAACCGATACAAACCCTTTCTAAAACAACCAACAAAGACTGGGGTCTGCGGAAATTCATGCCGATTGGCTGCAAAGTAACCTTACGAAAGAAAGTAGCGGAGACCTTCTTAAAAAACGCATTAAAAATACGGGAGAATAAAATCTCAGAATATTCATTTGACAATCAGGGGAATTTCTCGTTTGGGGTTCCAGATCATACTCTCTTCGAGGGACAGAAGTACGATCCTAATATCGGGATCTTCGGGATGGATATCTGTGTCACTGTGGAAAACCCAGGGTATCGGATTAAACATCGTCGAATTGACCGCCGTAAAATACCGCACCGCCATGAGCTCAGCAGAGAACAAACCATGAAATTTATCACGGAGAAATTTAACGTCGAGGTCGTAGAATGAGGATCAAAGAGCGAAAGAAAATGTTCGGCAGGAAAATAGGATGCGAACAATGCGGCAGAAAACGTGGGATTATACGACGTTATGGACTTCATCTCTGCAGACAATGCTTCCGAGATAAAGCAGAAGAATTGGGTTTTAAAAAATATGATTAGAGGTTGTTGAAGATTATGTTAAACGATCCATTGGCAGACGCATTATCAATCATCAGAAACGCCGAGATACGTGGAATCCATACCTGTATCATCCGACCATCCTCGAAACTCGTTGGTGGAGTCCTTCATCTCTTAAAGGAGAAAGGATACCTCGGTAACTTCGAGTACGTTGAGGACGGAAAAGCAGGGATCTATCAAGTGGAGCTCCGTGGAAGCATCAATAACTGCGGTGTCATTAAACCACGCTATCCCATCAAAGTCCAAGAGATGGACAAATGGGAAGCTCGATATCTCCCCGCACGTGATTTTGGGTTACTCATCCTCACCACCACAGAGGGTATTATCGCTCATGACGAAGCGCGAAAGAAAGGCATCGGAGGAAAACTCCTCGCGTATGTGTACTAAAGAGTGAGACCTATGGCAAAGACAGCTGAAATAAAAGAAGGAATTAAAATCCCTGACGGTGTACAAATCACGGTTGAGGGGAAAACCGTTTCTGTGAAAGGTCAAAAAGGATCGATATCAAAGCTCTTGTCTCATCCTAAGATAGATCTTGCGGTCAACGGTAACATGGTGCAAATCTCCTGTTCACAGTCGCCTCATCGAAAGGAAAAAGCATTGATTGGTACCTATAAAGCCCATGTCAGAAACATGGTCAAGGGCGTCACCCTGGGATATGAATGTACGATGAAGACGGTGTTTTCTCATTTTCCCATTAAAACGAGTGTCGATGGAAACCATCTGGTGATTCAGAACTTCCTTGGTGAACGATTCGCTCGGAAAGCAGAGATCCTTGAAAACGTCAAAGTGGAGGTCAAAGGAGACATCATCACACTCACCGGTATCGACAAAGAAAAAATTGGACAAACTGCAGCGAATATCGAACGAGCGACCAAAGTCAAAAACAGAGATATCCGGGTCTTTCAAGATGGTATCTATATCACAAAGAGAGGATAAACCATGACAAAAGAAGCTGTGTTAAAAGAGTTCGAGGCGCTAAAAGGTGTCGGCAAAGCAAAAGCAAAGCTCCTCTATGATAATGGATTCGATTCTATGGATAAGCTTAAAAAAGCAAAGCTAAAAGACCTGACAAAACTGAAAGGAATGACAGAGAAAAATGCAAAGGAAATTCTTGGTCAACTCAAAGAGAAAAAAGAAAAACCAGCTAAGAAAACCAAAGAGCCAGCAGAAGAAAAAAAAGACACAGAAGGAACCCAAGAGAAGAAAACAGGTGACGTTGAGATCGTTGAGGAAAAAGAAGGGGCATACAAACCAAAGATAAAACCACAGCTCGACGACAAACAAAAAGAGCAACTCGTGATTCGACGACAAATCAAGAAGCGGACCCCCCATTTCCTACGAGATGAAGGATTCCGGTATAAACGCATTCCGAAGAACTGGCGACGCCCGACAGGATATACATCAAAACTGCGTATCAACCTAAAGTACCGACCCAGTAAAGTACGTGTGGGTTTTCGTGCACCAAAGATGGTCCGAGGGCTCCACGCATCTGGTTTCGAAGAAGTGATGATTCATACGGTGAAAGAGCTCGAGACCATTGACCCGAAGAAACAGGCGGTACGCATTGGTGGTACTGTTGGAACAAAAAAACGTCTCGACATTGTGAAACGAGCCGACGAGTTAGATATTAGAGTCTTAAACATGAAGGGGTAAACATGACGGACCTACGTAATCAGCGCAGATTGGCTGCATCAATCTTGAAATGCGGTGGAACAAGAGTCTGGATGGACCCAGATAGACTTGAAGAGATCGCAAAAGCAGTGACCAGGAATGACGTGTTAATTCTAGTGAACGGTGGTGCGATTAAAAGTATTCAAAAACAAGGAAATTCCAGTGGGCGCCACAAACATATCCTACATCAGAAACAGAAAGGACGACGAACCGGCCAAGGATCCAGGAAAGGACCAAAACATGCTCGTCTCCCAAAAAAGGAACGATGGATCAGAACGATTCGTCCGATCCGGACCTATCTGAAACAATTACGGGAAGAGACGAAAATCGATGCACATACCTATCGAGTGTACTACCGGAAGGCGAAAGGTGGTGTTTTTAGGAGTAAACAACATCTAAAATCACATCTTCTCGCGGACAATATCATCAAGGAGGAAAAACAATGAAGCTTGGACCACGGTACCATGTGAAACCACGTAGACATCGTGAACGAAAAACAGATTACCGTTTACGGCTCAAGTTGCTTCGCAGTAAAAAACCACGGATTGTCGTCAGAAAATCACTCAAAGCAATTCGAGTCCAGTTCATAGAGTACAGTCCTCAGGGCGATAAGGTTCTTGTGTCAGCGATTTCAAGTGAGCTGGCCAAGGAATATGGTTGGAAATACTCAGTTTCAAATACACCTGCCGCGTATCTCACTGGTTTTCTGGCAGGTAAACGAGCAACGGCAAAAGGAATCGAACATGGTGTTCTGGATATCGGTTTATATCATCCTACCCGGGGTAGCACCCTATTTGCTTCATTGAAAGGTGTCATCGACGCGGGGATTGATTGCCCCCATGATGCAGAGATGCTACCGAAAGAAGACAGAATAAACGGATTACACGTCAATAAAGAAATGAAACCGCTCATCGGTGAGATAAAAACAAAGATGAACGGAGACAAGGAGGATTAAATATGGCAGGACGAGAACGTGGTGGACCGAGAGGACGACGCAGACAGTTTGATGAGGGAGCAGCTCCCGTCATTTGGGCACCAAAGACCAGACTAGGAAAAATGGTGAAAAACGGTGAGATTACCACCATGAGCGACGCGTTAAAATCCGGGTTACCCATGAGAGAACCTGAGATCGTTGATATTCTGTTACCAGCCGTTGAGGATGAAGTCATCGACGTGAAGATGGTACAGCGGATGACAGACTCCGGGCGACGGGTCAAATTCGTCATTACCGTTGTCGTGGGCAACAAAGATGGTTTTGTCGGTCTTGGCCAAGCAAAAGGAAAAGAAGTCGGTTTAAGCATTAAAAGAGCGATTGAGAACGCGAAGATGAACATGATTCAGATACGACGTGGATGCGGGTCCTGGGAATGCGGATGCCGCACCCCTCATACGATCCCGTTTTTAGTGACGGGGAAAAGTGGTTCTGTCGAAGTCACCTTTAAACCAGCGCCTCGCGGTATTGGGCTAGCCACCGGTGATGTCGCAAAGAAGATCCTCCGCCTCGCTGGTGTGAGCGACTGCTGGGCGTTCACAGAGGGGAAAACGAAGACGGTCGTTAATTATGCAAAAGGAGTCTATGACGCGTTGAAAAAGAACGCACAGATGAGGATTACCGATAGTGAGATGAGTAAACTTGGGATTATTCAAGGAAATATCGTGATACCAGTAAAAGAAGAACAAGCTGCCCCGGCTAAAACGGAGGAATAAATCCATGGTGTATGCAGTTATCAGAGTAAGAGGCTCAGTAAACATAAAGCCTGACATCAAAAAAACAATGCAATTGCTACGGTTAACACGCGCGAACCACTGCGTGCTTCTGGAAGAAAATACGGTGTATAAAGGAATGCTTCAGATGGTGAAAGACTACACTACCTGGGGTGAGATTAACAAAGAAACACTGACGAAGCTGTTAATGACGCGAGGGAGATTGATTGGTGATAAGCCGCTGACTGAGGAGTACCTGAAAAAGGCTGCACCGTATCATAATTTTGAAAAACTCTCTGAGGCGATTTTGGAAAACAAAGTACAGTACAAGAACATCCCGGAGGTTAAGCCACTGTTTCGACTCAACCCACCAAGGAAAGGTCATCGGACGGTGAAACGATCGTTTGTGAATAAAGGCTCGCTGGGGTACCGAAAGGACGCGATCAACACACTTATTGAACGTATGCTGTAAGCAAGCGAAATATTCCAAAAGATTATTATAGGGATTCTATTTTATTGGGTGGATAAAGAGAAAGAGGGTGTTTGAAGATGGAGGAAGTTCTCTACAACATAGAAATACATCGTAATGAGGGCAACTATATGGGGAAGATTTATTCTGACATCGACGGGGTAAAAGAATTTGAAAACAACCGGATCGACCGATTACTCCGTGACATCATCGTCGATATGCAGCTTGCGTTAGACGATGAATTCTCAAGCAGGATGACCGCAACCGATATTGCGGAGTTCACCGATGAGATAAAATAAAACCCTTCTCTTCTGCAAAAACCTTGTTACCCTTGAAAAAACGGTCTTTTTAGGGGCAATATTTTTAAAGGTTTCTGTTATTTGGGCTTCTACCTATCCCGATGGCTTCGGAGGATGACTGTGACGTATACTCGCTTTGAAAAAGCTCGTATCATTGGCGCGCGCGCCTTACAACTCTCAATGGGGGCTCCCACTATCTTAGCGGAGATCCCGAAAGACATGATTGACCCTGTTGAAATCGCGATGCTTGAGTATGATGAGAATGCTATTCCCCATCACGGTGAAACAAAAGGAGATTAAAGCGTAGATTTGAGGCATGACTATGGCGGAAGAAAAACAATCAACAGAAACAGAACAGACGATGATGGTAACCGAAGAAATCTACATGACATCAGGTGTCCATATCGGCACAAGGCAGAAAACCGCTGATATCAAGGAGTTCATCTATAAGGTTCGAAACGATGGCTTGTACATCATTGATGTGAAGAAAACCGATGAGCGCATAAAGGCGACTGCGAAGTTTCTTGCGAAATATGATCCCTCCAAGATCCTTGTTGTATCGGTCCGTCAGTACGGGCAGAAGCCGGTGCGGAAACTTGGGGAGATAACAGGCATCCAGGTCCTCGATGGACGGTTCCAACCAGGTACGTTGACAAACCCGAATGCGAAAACATTCCTTGAGCCTGAAATCATATTGTTGACAGACCCGCTTGCCGATATTCAGGCGCTGCATGAGGCCAAGAACATTGGTATTCCTGTTATTGCCCTCTGTGATACGAACAATGAGACGAAATACATTGATTATGTCATCCCGACGAACAACAAAGGACGACGTGCGCTTGCCTTGATCTACTGGCTGCTTGCTCGTGCGATCTTACGTGAACAAGGGAAGATCCAGTCCGATGAAGAATTTAAGGTAGCAGTCGAGGATTTCGAGGCGGAAATTTAAGTAATTTTTTGAAATCGTCGCTCAGGTAACCAGTTCAAAGGAGAGACCTTTGGAAGAAAAAATCTCTGACAACATCATCCTTATCGGTACTGCTCATATTTCTGAGGAGAGTGTGCTTGAGGTACGGAGAGCCATTGAGACCTATAAACCTGATATCGTTGCTGTTGAGCTGTGCCAGCGCCGGTATGATTCGATTTCTAAGAAGGATAAATGGGAAAACACTCCGGTGACTGCGTTAATCAAGTCCAACAACGCGTATTTTATGCTTGCTCAGACCTTCCTGGCTTCTATCCAACGGAAACTTGGCGAGGAGTACGGGGTGGAGCCTGGCTCTGAGATGATCGCTGCGATGCAGGAGGCTGAGAAAAACCATTTACCGGTCGCCCTGGTTGATCGTGACATCACCGTGACCCTGAAGCGTGCCTGGCGGATGATGGGCATCCGTGAGAAGTTCCGGGTGGTCTGGGAGTTCCTGAAGGCAATGATCGGGTATGACGAGGAGGAGCTCGAAGAACTTGACCTGAAGGAACTGATGAAACAGGATGTTCTGTCTCAGATGATGGAGGAGTTCAGCAAGATTGCCCCTAGTGCCTCAAAGGTGCTGATCTCTGAGCGGGATCATTATATTGCGCAGAAGATCTATGAGGAAAGCAAGAAAGGAAAAGTCGTCGCTGTCGTCGGCGCTGGTCATCTGAATGGGATCAAGAAATATCTGCAGGGCGAGAAACTTGATGCGAACCTCCATGAGTTAGAGCAGGTCCCAAAGAAACGCTTTAGTCTTGTGAAGGTTGTTGAGGTTGCGATCCCCGTGATTTTTTTTGGGTTGATCGCCTGGATCATCTACTCGACAGGGTTCGACCCGTGGAATAAAATTAAGGATATCTTTTTGATATGGTTCCTTATCCATGGGATTCTCTCCGGGATTGGTGTAGCCATTGCTCGGGGTCATCCGCTCTCGATTCTCACTGCGTTTGTCGCTGCCCCGTTCACATCTTTAGAACCGTTCTTCGCACCTGGTTGGTTCGCAGGTTTAGTCGAAGCAAAGCTTCGGAAACCAGTGATAAAAGACTTTCAGGAGCTCAGCAAAATTGAAAGCGTGCGTGGATTTTTGAAAAACAAGGTCATTCGTCTTCTGATGGTGGTCGCTTTGGGAAATCTCGGCAGCATCATTGGAACGATCATTGCGTTACCGTGGATCCTGAGCCTTGGGCTTGGCTAAATGTTTTTATCCAGATTCTTTATAACTCGTATCATTAGGTACGACTACAATGTCTGAGCGGCGGAAGTTCTACACCTCTTTTCATGATCTGTCCCCCCGGGAGTATATGTATATCCCTGAAGGAAGCCTGGAGGTGGGAAAACCAGGGTCGTTTAGTAAAATCGAAGTAGGTCACCTGATCATCGCAATCGCGGTGTTGACCATCGCGTTTTCATTTACTTTTTCAAAGAACAATCTTCTATTCTTCGTACTAGGATCCCCGATCGATATTGGATCTTTTTTTTATTTTATGCCTATCGCTCTGTTAGGCATCGTCACCGCGTTTTTCATCCACGAGCTGTCCCATAAGATTGTCGCACAGAAATGTGGGCTATGGTCTGAGTTCCGTATGTATCCCCGCGGATTACTCCTCTCTGTGGTCATTGCGTTCTTCACTGGTCTTGTGTTCGCAGCACCTGGTGCTGTCATGTTCCGAGGGAATGCGAATCCTTCTGATACGGGGAGGATTGCTGCAGCGGGAGTTAGTGCAAATATCGTGATTGCGGTGTTCACCTACGTGTTGTATCACTTTATTTTTTCAGACATGGGATTGTGGGGAACCTTGATCGGGTTTATATGCCTGGTGAATCTCTTGCTGGCGACCTTCAATTTACTGCCGTTTGGCCCCTTGGATGGCAAGAAGGTAATGATGTGGAAAGAGACGGTATGGTTCGTGTTGTTCGCGGTCTCTGTGCTGCTGCTCAGCGGGATGTTCATTGGTGGGAATCTTCTGACGAAATTCTTCATATAATTATTCAAGGGGAAACGTATATATCGAACATCTCCGATAGTTTCTCTGGATGAAAACACTGGGTGTGTACACCAAGGATTTTTCGTTATATCATGATATCATTAAAGGATTAAGGAAACGAAACGCCGCGTATGTCTCTTTGGCATCCCCAGAGAACCTTCCACGCAGAATCGGTGTGATTCTCACATCGCAAAAAGAGTACCATCGTATTTCCCTTAGTAAGAAAGTCGCTGCGGACGCGTATGATTCCATTGATTACGCCATTGATCTTGCGATGCAAAAACTCACGGGTAAAGAGTTGTATTCGAAGATCTCGATTGGTATTGATCCAGGAGATCGACCAGGGATCGCTGTCGTTTGTGATGATATCCTGTTGCAGAAGCTGCAGGTGGACAGCCCAGAGAAGGTGGTGGGGGTAGTGAAACGTTTTTTACAATGCTATCCTTCGAAAGAGACGTACATCCGAATCGGCCATGGATCAGTGATCAATAGGAACCGCATCATCAATTCACTGATTCCTTTGGAGACGCCTATCGAGATCGTTGATGAGACCAAAACGACACCAGCGCAGCAGAAACGACGATGCATCCGGGATAGCGAGGCGGCAGCAGCCATCGCGCTCTTATCTGGTGGTCGGGTGCAGTCCACACTCCCCATTGAGACGTCTCGTGGGGCGATTAAGAACATTCAGCGATGGAGCCGGCAGCTCAGCGAGGGGAGATTTACGATCTCTGAGGAGACCGCACACCGGGTCTTAAAAGGAGAACTGAGTTTACTTGAGGCTCTCGAGCAGGAAAAAAAACCAGCCTAACTGGCTTTATATCCCTTATTGGGAAGTAGATTTCTCTCCTCTTGTTTTTACTTTTTGAACGTGTTTTTCTCCTGTAATATCACTATTTTTCTCCATATGAGTCTCATGAGAATGACCTTAACTCTCATTTCGTCCAGTTCTATGCTCTTCCCATCCTACTTTCGGAACTACTGACTCGACCCAAATGTTTATGGGCATCGGACATATGTTCCTTGGGTAAGAGTAATGGAATACCGATACGCACTGATGAGCGTCTACGACAAGCAAGGTATCGTCGATTTTTCAAAAGGACTTATCAAGCTAGGCTTCTGTATTCTCTCAACC
>JGI20215J15232_1000043_pt1 | contig 47079 bp, 45 predicted proteins | sample WetSurMetagenome_2_FD_15232 | JGI IMG/M metagenome (IMG submission 15232) | reverse complement strand
AGCGGCAGATATGCAGATGGTGACTATTTCAATATTGTGGGTGATGTAACGTTTTTACACTGAAAAGCATTCTGATCAGGCTATGTTGATTTAATCCAGAAGCAGGAAAAGTGGCTCTCCAGAATGTGGCTGAAGTCCGGGAAACAGATTTGTTACCGGACTTCTTTATATTATCTGACCCTCGATGAGGGTCTTATTTAAAATTAGAACCGGAATATTACTATAGCCTGAAAATATTAGTGCTTAAATTATGAAATTATAAAAAGTGGAGTTATTTTTGGGCACTTTTTGAGAACCACCTTCTCCGCCGGCTGGCGGGTTCGGTGGTCGAAGCGGGGTGTAGCGCAGCCCGGTTAGCGCATCTGGTTTGGGACCAGAGGGTCGCAGGTTCGAATCCTGCCACCCCGACAAAAGAAAAAGCCTTCAAAAGCGGGTAAAAACATAAAAGCCCGTAAGCGAACGAAGTGAGCGTCAGGCTTTTTCTTTTGACTTCCCCCTAACCGGGATCGCCGCAGGCACTCCGCCACCAGATTTAACTTGTTGACAGCTTGCTGTCAAAAGCGGGTAAAAACATAAAAACCCGTAAGCGAACGAAGTGAGGGTCAGGCTTTTTCTTTTGACGTCCCCCTAACCGGGATCGCCGCAGGTAATCCAAAAAAGTATAATGTATTTTAGAGGTACGGGCTTGCCCGGATACTGCCCCCAACCCCCCTGAAGTGGGGCTTGCAGGCAAAGTGAACGTACCTCTCTATGGCTTGAACGACCTGCGATCGAGCCCTGTGGCACCGCTGGGGTAAGTGTCGGCATCAGTAATGATCTGAGGTGTGCCGGAACCATCGAAGCACCTGACGGCAAGATTATGTTCACCTTCCATAAAGGGCACGTCAAACCGCCAGATAACCCATGTCAGGTCTGACAATGGGGTTCTTAATTCTGCTTCCTGCCAATCGCCATCGTCAATACTTACTTCGACTTTTGAAATGCCACGGTCCCCGGCATGGGCGATCCCTCCGGCAGGAATCAGTTTCTTCCCGTCCGGCCCCGTCATTACATCTTTTACGGCTACGGTGTCAATGACTGATGTAGTTTTCATCAGGGCCTCCCTGTCCCAACCCCGGACAACCCAATAGCCTGCCTCCCAGTCATCAATTGCCTCGATCGATTCGATCCACTTGGGCTGTTTCATGCCGTAACGCCCGGGGATATAGATCCGCAGGGGAAACCCGTGTTCAGGAAGAAGTGGCACACCGTCCCATGAATAGGCCAGCATTATCCTGCCGTCTTTTTTGATCAGATCGACCGCCACAGTTTCATAAAAGCCATCCGCCGATTTAATCCGTAACCAGGCTGCTCCCGGTTTTAGTTTGAGGTCGGGAATGAGCTGCTGCAGGCTGACACCGCTCCAGCGCTGCGTACCGGTAAGATCGCCTCCGACCGGGTTGGATATGCAGGCCAAAGTAATAAACTGATGCATCGGTTCATAGGATTTGATCTCTTGCAACGAGAGTTCCAGTGGCTTTTCCACGAGCCCACTGATCCTGAGCCGCCAGCTTTCTTCGCTTACCAGGGGCGGAGTGGCATTGATATCGATGCGGTAGTGCTTGTCAACCGGCGTGAATTCGGGCCTGGTACCGGGGGCCGGCAATACTTCCGCACCGGCATTCGGTAAAGTATGATTGTCAGACCATCTATCAACTCGGGGCATGGTTTGCTGTTTTTTCCCGGCCAGCAGGTCCACAATTGCACCTGTCACCACTATTGCAGCCGATACACTACCCAGACGGATCAGGAATCTCCGGCGATCGATTTGTGCCACTGAAACAGGTTCTGCCTCAGTGGTTTTGCCTTTCAACTTCATACGGTCAAAAACCCAGCCGAACGAAGCTCCCCATGCCAAAAAAACAACCAGGTCCCAAAGCCCGTCCCTGGTTGAAATTTTGTTCAGGTCCATATCAATGAGCAATATAACTGCGAAAAGCACAAAGCCCATTACCAGCCCCGGGATGAAAATGGACTTATTCCATCTTCTCAGTATCGTGAATGTTAAAGTACCGGCTGCAATGCATGCGATAAGAAAAATTATGACTCCAATCAACTGTTCAATGGTCTTGGCCACGGAAGCAGTGCTTCCAAGCTGTAGGAACCTGATCGCGTTCACCATTGAATCGATGCTGAAGGTTATGACAGCGCCCGGCAGGATCCGGGTTATCCAGTCAAATACGTTAAAAGGGGCAAATGATAATCCGGCAAGCTTCCAACCTAAAAATAAGATCATTACAAGAGGTGCAGCAAGGAACAGGCTTGCCGTTGCAAATGTCAGGAGTCCGGGTTTCTTTATATCACTTCCGGATTGTTTTGCCATATAAGCAGGAAAACTTTTACAGGAAGATTCAAAGTGTCATAATCTATTGTATGACAAATATCTGAAGAGAGTGTTCAGGGTGGGTGTCAAGGATTTTTTCGGGCCATCATGACAATTTCCTTTACCCCGAGAATCTTCCTGTCGAACCCCAAGGCAGCACAATTGATCATTGCCAGCCCGACATCGTGCAGGGTACCGAAATAGCCGGGGAATATGCCATGCATTACGGGGTAAAGCCACATGATGTATCTGTAAAAAGAGAGCACATTTTTCTGCCCTTTCACCGGTATCATGAATGCCGGCCGAAAAGCAAATACATTCCTGAAACTAAGTTTCATAAGGTCGTTCTCGGTCTTTCCCTTCACCCTTGCCCACATTATTTTGCCATTTTCGGTGCTGTCGGTCCCGGCACCGGACACATAGCAAAAGGTCATGTCCGGATTCAGCCTGCTCAGGGTCCCGGCAAAGTTCATTGTCAGGTCATACGTTATCTTTTTGTATTCCTGCTCCTTCATGCCCAGTGATGAAACTCCTGCACAGAAGAAGCAGGCATTATAACCCGCCAGAGCAGATTCAACATGGCAAAGATCAAAAAAATCGCGATGCACTATTTCCCTGAGCTTCGGGTGGGTAATGCCACAAGGTCTCCTGTTTATGACGAGGACCGATCCGACATCCGGGTGGTCAAGGCATTCAAGCAAAACGCCTTCTCCGACCATTCCGGTCGACCCTGTAATTATTGTCCTTATTTGTGCACACATTTAAATCAGAATATTAATTGTCGGTTACCTGCAAAACATATCTGTCATATTGAAGGCCAACTGATCCCCAAGCTTTCCGGCCTTTCTGAAATCTGAACAGCCACCCGTTCTTTGGCCAAGGTTAATCCTGGCAAGCCCACGCAGACGATAGGCTTTCCCCTTCTGATCCCTGGAGCCTGACAAAGACTTTATTACTTCAGTGCAATCCTTTATGGTTTGGCTGTATTTGCCGAGAAAATAACTGGCTTCTCCTCTCAGATTATAATCATCAGGCTTTTCAAGGTTACTTTCCAGTGCCCGGGTCAGGTCGTCAACCGTCCCATTGTAGTCATGAAGCTGAAACCTGGCAAGCGCCCTTCTTGAAAAGTTATTATAGTTGTACGGATTCAATAAAAGTGCTTTGCTGAAGTCTTTTATTGCGCCTGAAAAATCGCTTATGGAATAGCAGGCAATGGCTCTTTCTTCATATGCCTGGATGAATGAAGTATCGTATCTGATAGCTTCAGTAAATGAACTGATCGCTCTCCGGTAGTTTTTGTACAATAGTGAATAATAACCATCCCGGTAGTAATCCAGCGCTTTATAGTTAAGCGGAAAAAACGACTGGCCAAGGCATTTACTGAAAAAAGGTATGAAAATCAATATGAGAAGCAGCTTTTTCATTCATTCTGGCAAGAGTTGTATTGCCAAATATGCAAGTTACTGAAAATTGAAGGTAAAGTCAAACCTAATTTGTCAGGCCAGTGCCGTTTGTAGTCCAAAAAACAGTTTTCCGAGGAAGAAAAGGCCAAGTGCTGTCAGGATGATCCCGTACCAGAGTTCAAGCCTGCCGGGATCGGAGCGGATTGCTGTTTTAGCACCAAGCAGTGAGAACGGGACCGAGCCAGTGGCCAGAACTCCGGCGACCGCCCAGTCGATATGACCCATCATCGCATGCGTTACGGTTCCGGGAATGGCCAGCACCATCGATACAAAAAGCGAGCATGCAAAGGCTTTTTTTATCGGCTGATGCAGGATCCTGTTATAACTCGGGGCAAGCAGGAAACCGCCGGAGTTGGCAAGAAGTCCGGATATCAGGCCGATGAATACTGCAACAAGTACAAGTCGCAACTTCCAGTGCGAGGGATAACTGGCAGCACCCGGGTGAGGAGAAGACTTTGAATCATTTTTGTCAGGGAAAAATACAAAGCTGATCCCGAATCCAAACACAAGAATCCCCGTCACGATAAGAAGCGGACCGGAACCTGTGAATCCAGTTAAAAACGCACCAGTAATTGTGGCAGGAATTCCTGCGATCAGGCTCACGATAATGATCGGCCAGTCAAGAAGGTCGGATTTCCTGTATTCGACCGAAGCAATGAAGGTTCCCGGGATTGTGGCCGGAAGAGGTGCAGCAACGGAAACAAATCCGGGTATGCCAATCAAATTAAGCAGGGGTGTCGCTATCGCGCTGCCGCCTTTGCCGAAAAGTCCCCCGAGGAATCCGACCATGATCCCCACAAGGAAAACTCCAAGATATTGTAAAACCATAACTCTCCTTCAGTTCCATTTACTTTAAATGTCTGAACGGCGCAGTTTGTTCTGAAGAAGAGGGATTATTTGCCTGTCAGGTCAATGCAGAGGCATGACTGGATTTGATTCCCGCTCTAAAACTTTATTTCCCGTTGAGAGCGCTGCGGCGTTCCAGCAGGACGGTGTTTCTCCAGGTGCCGTTCATTTCAGCTATCCTCTCCCTAAAGCCGACTTCCCTGAATCCCAGATCCTTGTGAATCTTCAGGCTGGCACCGTTTTCCGGGAAGATACTTGCCTGGAGGGTCCAGAAACCCTCCTTTTCACTTTCCCTGACCAGCTTTTCGAGCAGTAATTTCCCCAAGCCTGATCCCCTGAACCGGACTGCAATATATATGCTGACTTCTGCAACACCTGAATATACGGACCTTTTTGAGACAGGTATTAGGGCGGCCCACCCGGAAACCTCCCCATCCGACATGACGATCAGCCTGCACTTTTCGTGATGAGACTGGTCCCAGACCGGCCATTCAGGCACTTTTGTTTCAAAGGTGGCGTTCCCCGTTGCGATTCCCTGCCGGTAGATCTCTGCAATGGATGGCCAGTCAACTGGGGTCAAGGGGTGGAAGGAGAGGGACATTTATCTGAGATTATGTGGTTGGAGGATTCGTTGACTGGTTTGCTGGTTGCTGGTTGCTGGTTGCTGGTTGCTTTGCCTGCCCTGCAATCTGGCTCCTTCGCTATCCCGACATACCATGTCGGGACTTAACGCTCGGCCCGATCTGCTGGTCTACGCAATTGCTAGATATTCCGGATACTTATTCGATAGTTACTGCTCCTTTCTCGATCTGGTCCGTGAGATCCCCCAGGAACCTTACCATTGGGGCGCCATCGATAACATCGTGATCGGCGAGGATGGTCATGTTCAGTATTTCCCGGATCTTAATTTCATTGTCGGCGACCACGGGCTTTTTGATTACCGACCCGATCCCGAAGGAGAGCGGATGAACGGATCTGTGGATGAACCAACCGTTTATCCTTCCAATCATTCCAACTGAGGTCACAATGACATTTCCCATTTCCCTAAAGGCGATTGTGGGATATCTGAGCATAACTCTCCATACAATCCTCCTGGCAAAGCCAGGAAGAAGGTAATAAACTTTTTCAGCCAGACCGGTTTTTCTGCTGATTACCACATCATTGGATGATAACTCCCGTTTTTTCGCCTGTTCGATCTCCCGTGAAATATCTGCAGCGCTTTTCTCCCCGGTCCTATCAATGACCATTGGCATCGGTACCTTATTCCCTTCAATCTCCTTCTCGACGACCAGCGAAATATTGATGTCATTGAAAACCACCAGTTTCCTTTTTCCATAAAGGTAAGCACAAGCTTCCGGATTTTTTTCCAGGACCCTGCTTATTGACTTGACTATCCAAGCATTGAAAGAAATATTTATCCCGTTCCTCCTCATCTCCCGCAATTTATTCCTTGCAACTGTGACATCAAATTCAAGTATGGCAGCTATGTGGTGCCTGGATAAGCCGACGGTGAAAATATCAAAGGTGGCTATCCGCGACCTGGGGACTCTTTTTATGATGTAGTTCGTATTCATGCGGTAATCATGCCGGTGGATAGGTTAGAGGGAAACAAATCAGGATATCCTCAGTACGAAGATGATCCAGGGGGCAATGGTCAGTTCGGAAATCCATTTGAATGGTTCCCCGGGATGACCAAGCGGTTTACGGACAGCCTCAGCGGTCAGTCCTGCCTTCCCGAAAAGCCTGTGATAGTCCTCCTCAGTCCAGAAAATATCCTCGACAGGCCTCCTGTCTTCGACATCGAGCATTATATCCTTTACGACATCCCCGGTCCGGGCAGCCCGGTTCTCCGGGAAATCCGCCGTCGAAAAGGATGCCCATTCATTTATATATAATTCCGGGGAGGAATCGAGCAGTATCATCCTGCCCGAAGGTTTAAGAACCTCCTTCAGCCCTGTGAGGATACTGGTCCTGTTCTCCCACCCGGGGATATTGTCAAAGGTAAAGACAGAAAGTACCAGGTCATAGATCCCCGGTCCCAGGTGGCGGTAATTCCCGTTGCCGACTGTCTGGTAATTACCTTCCGGATCAAGCTTCCGGGCCATGGAGATCATTTCTTCCGAAATATCTATGCCGGTGACATCGAATCCAAGCTGCTTCAGGAACCTAGTTGACCTGCCGGTCCCGCATCCGAAATCGACCGCCGTTTTACCCTGTATATGCCCGGAAATGATCCCAGGCAGATCGCGGTAAGCCAGGTAGTAAGTGTTGGGAAATTCGAGCCTTGAATAGGATTCGGCGCGCGTCAGGCTGCTGTACGTGTTAATAAAGTCAGGATCGGAAGGAGTCATGGGCAGGATTATCGTAGGTTTAAGGATGGCATCAGTTGCGGAGCCGGTCCATAGCCTGGCCGAAGACAGATGTCAGCCATCTGTAGATCTCATAGGCTTCCCTCGAATAATTGTCGACACACCAGTCACCCTGACGTTTGACCAATATCATTCTGTATTTTCTTTCCAGCGGGGAATAAAAAAATCCTGAATAAACCGTCTCACCTGCATCAAACATCCTGCTGTAAGGATCTGAGAGTTTCCCGGATGCTGCTCCGTCCAGCTTCCTGAAGTAATGCATCAGGGTATCCTTCCCGACCATGATAAGAGGTTCCCCGGCCTGGGCCAGGTTCTGATTCATATCATGTTCGGAAAGATAGCCCGTGCTGTCAGGTGAATGCCAGGTCTCCGGAAGGTTGAAATGCCTCACGTTTCCGGCAGAATCGATTATGATCCCGCTATGGGAATAGCCCCAGGCATAATTAACATATTCGACCTGGAACAGCACGGGCTGCTTTACATACGAAATTCTGAATTCGTCATCTTCACAGGCCGTGGCCGCCAGCGCTAAGAAAGTAAGGAATGCAAGTATTTTATTCATAAAGCCCGTTTCAGGTTGTTATCAAATCATTAATCCCTCAAAAACTATTCCATTCTTAAATCATTTTCCTTCAAATTGGCGGTATCAAAATATCAGGCTTTCAGGGATCATTTCACCTTTCATGATATACCGGTCAACAGCACCTCTTATTTCATCATCCGGAATGAAACCTGAAGCAGCCGATATGAAATCATTCACAGAGAGCCGCTGGTTCTTCTTTTCCGCAATGGCTCTAAGTGTTCGCATGAAGTCCCGATAGCTCCGGGTGCCGTTGCTCAGATCGGAGATCCTCTTATCCATCCATGCGGCAAACAGGGCGCCGCGGCAATAGGGCAGCTTCTCATAGTTCTTTCCTTCCCAGAAATGCTTCATAACTTCCTCATTTGGAGTATTCTTTGCCGGGTTTGCCGAAAGGTCCCTGAAAGCCTCACGGACCTTTTCACCAAGCTTTTCAGGCGGCATAACGCCGCATTCGGATGCGAGGTACCAGGTTGTATAATCCGTGAATCCTTCGTCGAACCACTGGTTCTCTTCCCCCATCGAAACACAGCCGGCTCCGGTATAGCGGTGCATGATCTCATGTGATATGGTATAAACCACCTCCTCGTCAGCCAGGATGGTATCGCCCGAGTATTTTACATGGAACCCTCCCCTGAATGCGGTCCCGGAGATCTTGTGGTACTTAATATCGAGGAACGGTGAAGCGATGAGTGAATAAAAGGATCCTACGGGAACTCCCCAGAAATCATCCATGGCGGGCAGGAAGGTATCGGTAAAATCCATAAACCTCCTGAGATTATAGCCATTGTTCCTGTTGATTCGCAGGACGATGTAATTCATTATGCCCGACAGCTCCCGTTTTTCGATGTGAAGGTCGGAAGCACCTGTAACAAGTGCGTCCATCCCGTCGGACAGAATGATGTCTGCAACCTCTCCCGGTTTGAGTTCTGGGGCACAGGTGAAAAAGACCGGATATGTGCAGCCTTTTTCCAGCTTCACCGACATTAGTATACTGTCTTTCATGGTTTCCCTGATCACCGGATTCAGGAAAAGTGTATGGGAGAGGGAAAAGAAGTAACTGCTGGTTATTATCGGACGGAACATTTCCCCGACAACTCTTTGTTCAAGCCTGTGGGTGTCGATAATGTCATATGTTATCCTGAACTTCGTGTTCCCGGGATGATAGAAAGTGATTGACCCCGCTGCTGGATCCACTCTGAAACGAGCTTCCGAGCTCACGTTCCTCAAACCCTTCATGAGGTCCTTCATGCCCCCGTAGAAGAAATTCCCGTATTTAAAAACCGTGCTGTCGGGAATCACCGGAGTATAGTCTAAGGAAACATGCATTGCGCCCGGTCCGAGGTTAAGTGTATATGCAAGCCTCACGCCGCCCAGGTGATCCTGAGATCTGGTAGCGTCCCGGGATACCGGGCAGTGAAGGCTCATAACAGTCAGCAATGAGAGAAGTATGAAGTGCATAATTCCTAATCCTCAATAATTAAGGTGAAGAGGTTATTTTAAAAGTCTTATTTAACCGCAGAGAGCGCCAAGTTCGCGCAAAGTACGCAAAGGTAATTTCCTGAATTTAATCTCTTTGCGGGCTTTGCGAAAAAACATTGCGACCTTTGCGGTTAACGGATTTTGACTTTAGATACATTCTCAAATATTGTCAATCAGAAAGTGTCAAAAGGATCATTCAATTTCGATATCGTATCTGCCCAGCAGGCCAGGAAGTCCATTAAGTGTAAACCTGGCTTTTTTGATGTGATTCTGGTCGGGATTTATCCTGAAATTGAATGCGGTCCTGAGATCGGCACCCTCAAGATTCGTATTCCTGAATATTGCCCGGTCGAGATCACAATTACTGAAGACCGAACCGCCCAGATCGGTATCTGTGAAATCCGCTTCGGAAAGCTTTGAATCGATGAATATGGCCTTTTTCAGCTTCAGCTTGTTGAAAGAGCACACATCCAGATTGCATAGCTTAAAGACAAGTGATGTCATCATGTTGTTTATATCCTCGAAGTGCAATCCGAGCAGCTTGCATGAGATGAAGGATACTTCCCTGAATGAAGTCTGGGCCAGCCGTGTGAGGCTTATGTTGCATTCACGGAATTCGCATTCCATGAAATTGATGAACGAGAGGTCCGCACCGGTGAAATCACATGCATTGAAATAGCAATTGTCGTAGTCGCCCTTTTGCAGGGGATCCTCTGCGATCTTCCGGTTGTTCAGATGCAAACCTTCAAAGTAATCCCTCTCTGAATGATCTTTCAAAATTCTGCTATGTTAAAATACACCTGACCCGGAGCATCTATGTCCATTATATATGTTCAGAATATAAAATGCCTCATGATCAGAATTGAGTACAATAATGCGATTACTGAGACCGAGGCCGAGATTATACCGAGTCTCCTGGATCTGATCCAGCCGCTCAGGCCCAGGGTTACAAGAAAGAAAAAGAAGCTCAGGATGAAAATGAATGACAGGGTTTTATGAGATCCCAGGATCACCTCCGGGATCACCTGCCTGTCATTGACCTGATAGAGAGCCATCATCGAAGCGCAAAAGGTCCAGGCAAGCGAACAGACAAGGAGGCCCGCGATTGTGATTATAGAGAAACCGATGATCCAGTCGGTGATCTTCTTCCGGTCTGAACTTATAAGCAGCGTACCAAGGAATGCAAAGGAGAATCCTGCAACGAGGGCGCTTATAAAGGCCCCTTGCTTGCATATTTCGGCAAAACTGTCGGGCGTGATGTTCATGGAGTCATTTACATGTCAGGAATTAAAGATAGCTTTTTTTCCCAACCGGGCAGACACTTATGCATAAACCGCAGATCCTTTCGTCGACATTTAGCCTGTTTCTGGCCAGTTCTCCGCATTTTTCCCTGCATCTGAATGCGTCAAAGAACTCATCACGTTGAGTGTATATGTCCCAAAGCCTTCCGTTGGCCGCGTTGGCGGGGCATGCGGTCACGCACATTCTGCATTTCCCGCATTTGCTTCTTTCCACAGGCACGGCCCTCACCTCCGGATCTTCCTTCAGAAGGATCGTATCCAGCCTCAGGCGGGGTCCGAACTTTTCGGAGATGAAGAGGTCCGACTTCCCGATCCATCCCAGTCCTGCCCTTGTGCCAACCATTTTGTGCGAAATATCGTAGGTCAGCCTTTCAAGGTATTCTTCATATCCCTCCGATCCTGCAGAGATTGTAGGCTTAGTTGCAAGGGCATGGAAGCCGTTATTGTTCAGGTCTCGGGCGATCCTTAAAGTAACCTCCTCCAGGTCGGCGTTGATCTGGTTGTAGTGCCTGAAATATTCAATTGTAGGACCGTTTACAAGTCCATCGACTATGGTGTAATCGAGCTTTTTCCCGACAGAGATACCGAATTCATAACATTCGAACCTGCTTACAAGCAATCCTCTGAGATCGGCAAATCCGTAAATGTATTCCCCGGCAGGCTGGAGGTAACGGTCAAGGATCTTTGTAATCATATTTTAGGGTCGTGCGATCGTGCAATCGTGCAATCATCTCGTAGCGAAGCGAAGATCCCGACCAACGCGTCGGGTTAATCGTGCAATCGTGCGATCATGCGATCATGCAATTGCAGAACAGCAGAATCTTCAACTCTATCAATTCATAATGGCGTTACTCTTGCTGTCGCTCTCCACATCGACTTTACGGTTGAGCTTTTTGACGTTCCTTCCCTTGTTGAACTTATAGGAGTACGAGAACTGGATATAATTTGAAAAATTAATCCCGGTAACTGTTGTCGAAGTGAATGCAGGTGTTTCCGTTTCAATCCTGTTGAATTTCTTATTGCCGGAAAAAGGAAGAAGCCAGAATACTCCGAAGCCATGATTCTTCAGCTGTTTCTGGAACCCCGTTCCATAGAGCGGGATGTTGTAGGTTTTTGATTGCGCGTTTATATTTACCCCGTTATAGCTCAGGAAAAAGATAAGCGTGGTTGTTTTTTTCTTATCGATATTTGCGAAAGCATAGCTTGTAAGGGCATAGGAGAAATAGTCCCTTTCCGGTATTGAGAACGAAGGTTCGGAATATCCCGAATAGTGGCCTTTAAAGATCCTGGCATTGATGTTCACGTACCAGAGCATGGCATTTATACCGCCGCCCAGTTCATAGCCGCTCAGGAGGTTGAAAGGCTTTGAAAGCGTTGTTGGAAGCCCGTCAACCGGTGAATTTATGATGCTGTAGCGTGTGCTCATCTTATCTGAAAAGAATTCATTGTACACATAAGGCGAGAAGTAGTTACTGCCGAAATTCCAGGTATATGTAAGTTGGAGCCGGTCGCGGTAGTCAGGCCTCAAGTCGGGATTTCCCTGCGTTATCGAGTAATTCTGGCCGATCTTCCAGTAAGGATTCATATCGTATATTCCCGGCCTGTTGATTCTGCGGTTATAAGTGAATTTCACATTATGGGAAGCAGAGAACCTGTACTGGAAGTTAGCTGAGGGAAGGAAGCAGGAATAATCCGGTCTGGTGACCGAGTCAGCTTCTATATGGCTGTTCTCGACACGCAGCATCGCCTGGAACCCGATCTTCTTCAGGTTGAAGGTCAGTCCACCGTAAAGGGAGTTCCTGAGCTCGATGTAATTGAACATGTTGTTTTGCTCACTGTCATCTATGATGAAATTATAATCAAGATTCTGATAATAAAGCTGGTATCCTGTTTCAAGCTTGGCGAACAATCCTATCGGATAGGCGTAGTCGAGCTTGGTTGAAATATATTTTCTTTTGTCCGAATCATCCTCAAGCCTTGAGTAGGTGCTCAGGACCTGATCACTCCCATAAGGATGTGTCGCATTTGTGAAATCTGATCCCTGGACCGATGTAAACCAGTAATAGTTAGCCTCGGCAGTGAATTCCTCGGAAGGCTTTTTGAAAGTCCTCTTGTAGAAGAATGAAATATTCGATTCCCCGCTGCGGAGGTCATTGGTCGTTTCGGAGGAAACCGAATTCAGGGGATTGCCGCTTTTAAGGAGAATTGTGGTTCCCGGGATAAACACGTGCTGTCTGATGGGTTTATAATTGTAGTTCACGCTGAGGTTGTCCTTTTCGCTGATGTAGTAATCGAAACCCGTGTTGACAGACGACATCGAGACCTTTATGTTCCCGTTCCCTGACATGCTGGTCAGCGAATCGAGCATTGTAAACCTGTTATCAGTGGAGGTATTTAAATCGAGACCCTGGGTGAAGGAGAAGGCAGTGGCATAAAATGTTATCTTGCCAATTGCATAATCGAGGCTTCCCGAAATGGAACTTGTCGGTTTGTTGAACGGCTTCAGTGTTGCGGCAATGTTCCCGCTGAGCCCGAACCTGGCTTCTTTCTTTAAAATGATATTGATCACCCCGTCGATGTTCCCCTCATATTTTCCCGAAGGATTACTTATGATCTCAATGCTCTGGATATCAGAGGGAAGAAGCCTGGCAAGGAATTCGCTGTCGCGCTGCCTCCCGTCGACCTGGATTATGAAATTAGTGCTCCCGTTAAGAGTGATCTTATTCTGAAAATCGACCAGGACCTGCGGAATTTTCTTCAGTACATCATAACCTGTGGTTGAGGATTTGGCTACTATTTCCGGAATTGAATAGACGGTCCGGTCGACCAGTTCCTTTCCCTTAAGCCGTTCGGCAACGACAGTAACTTCATTAAGTGATGCGGTGGTCTCGGCAAGAAAGATGGTGTCAACACCAATATCGCCCTTGTCCTCTTTGACCGTAATATACTTGCCTGTTGAAGTGTATCCCACGAAACTGGCTCTTACAAAATAGCTTCCTGGCTTAATCTTTTCAAGCTGGTAACCGCCGTCAGTCAGGGTAATTACACCGGTGACCATTGACGAATCGGGCATCTGCAGCAGTGCCACCGAGGCAAACTGAACAGGCGCCTTGTCCTTTTCATAGCAGACTTTCCCCGCAATACTCTGTGCCCTTGCCGAAAAGGATGAGAGAAGGACCAGCAGAATAACGTACGTTAACTTTTTCAACTTATTCAACAGATTTAATATTTGACTCACTATTTATATCCATCGGCATTTGCATGCTCACGCCAGGAGCACTGATCCCGAGGTTTCCTGTAATATGCGTTTTGGATCCGCCGTTGACGACAAGTCCGGTACGGGTATCGATTACAATATTTGATTTGCCGACACCCAGTAAATTATCATAAGTTACGGTTGCTCCGGCTGATTTAATCGGCGCTGCATTATCGGCTGCCTTAATGCTGGATTCGGCCATGATTTCGGCATTGTCGCCCTTTATGGCGTCGAGTTGGTAGGAATTTTTTATAGTCAGCTCCATCCCCCCGGAATTTGTCTGCTGGGTTGTGGTCCAGTTTTCACCTGCCGCGACCTCTTTGCCCGGAAGATTCCATGTAAACATCCCGATCGTGGTTTTGAGATTATCATCAGAAACAATATTCCCGACCTGCTTCTTAACGGCTGAACCCATGATCCCGGTAAGGGTGATGGAGCTTGTGTCCTTAAGCACAATGTCGGAGAGCATTTTCAGGTTGATGATCTCAACCGGCTTCCCGGTAAAATCGAGCTTTACATAAAGGGCATTTTTGCTGAGCCGGTTCATCAGGCACGATATGATATCGCCCATTTCCGATGATTTGATATTGCCTTCAACGGCAGAGCTGAAGGTTGTAATTTTACCCATGGAATTGGTCTTTGTGAAAAGGGTATCAAAGTGCACCTCAGTGACCATAAAGTCAGGGGTGCGGTCGATCATTTTCAGTGAAACGGTATAACCTACCTTCGAATCAACCGTCTGCTGATTGCCATTTATAGTCTGTGAAACTGTCTGTTCAGTCACAGATCTTAATCTGTAAACCTTGTTCTTTTCAAGGTTCAGCTTAAGGAGGGCACTGTTCTGTGCCATCAGTGAAATACTGACCACAAACACGCTGGCTGACAATAAAATCTTTTTCATTAGTTCAGGTTTAATAGGCAAATTTACGTATTACTTAATATACGGGACACAGCTTATCGGCAAATGAGCGATAATTACCGGTGAAAAACATTGTCGGGAATGTATGTGAACTCACTTCCGGGAGGACATATTATAAAATAATTATGGTTAAAGATTCAATCAGGCAGTCGTTCATTCAGGCGTGTCCTGATTTTTCGGCACAATTCGCGCCGGATGCCTGCTTACCACCTGCCTGAATGTATTCTTACCCTTCAGATAATTATTCAGGAATGAGATTGTAAGATCGGAAATGATCCTGTAGCTGTCGCCTGCCTTGCAATTGCCTGACTCCTTTACCAGTGCCGGGATGCATGAAAAATCTTCATGACTGGTTGAATCTATCTTAAATACCTGCATCTCACCCGTCACCTTTTGAGTAAAATCGAATATGGAATCCACTTTCACCAGGTCATCCTGCCTCGTACTCTCAAGTCGAAGCCAGGGGATACGGATATGCAATCCAGCCAGTTCAGGGGATTGCCGGATAAAGGTGAAATCCGAATCCTCACCGGCGGATAAGCCGTAATGATGGAACTCTGATCCATCCAGGGATATGATGCAGGTTAATTCCGGAAATTTCTCAGAGAAGATTGCACCGGCCAGGCTGCCCCAGCTGTAACCTGCCAGCCCGATCCTTGAGAAATCGATATTTGATTCCTGCCTTATTGCATGCAGTGATGCAAACGCATCATTAACCTGTTCGTCGAGATCTTCCTTCTGCATGGTCATATCACCCGGATAGCGTCCGATGGAGCTTATTGAGGCCACAACAAAACCACGGGCTGCCAGTTCCTCGAAAAGCGGAAAATTTTCAAAGCTCATTCCATTGTAAGCGCACATGTAAATGACCAGCGGGAACTTTGCATTCACTGGCGCGGCATCTTTCCAGCTTCGTGTCCTGTAATCAAGAAGCAGGGTGGTATCTGAGCATCCCACCCCTTCGCAGAATGATTGTGCGACCTTACCTGTTATGCCTTTCCATTCCGTTGAACCGGTATAATAAACAGCCCTGCTTTCGAGAAGCCCCAGTATATCCCTGAATTTGAGGAGTGAATCATCAGGTGATGGAACAGCAGGATACCAGATGTCAATTTTCAATGGCCTGAAATGAAGGTAATCTGACAGACCGGTTCCAGGCTTGTAAACCCTTGAACTGTCAACTGCATCAACAATTTTAAATCCAGCTTTATATGATCCGGAGGTCCTTTCTCCGGGCGCTGTGCACCCGGAAAGTACCATCAAAATAACGGGATATAGGATATACTTCATTTGGCGAAGATATATAGGAATCTTTAAATATTAAGAATCAATGCTTATGTCAGGATCAGCTGAAATCTCCGGATCAAACCATGTAAGGGTATTTGAAATCAGTCGGAGGGAGCAAAGTTTCCTTTATTGTTCTGGGGCTGACCCAGCGGATCAGGTTGAGGTGGCTTCCGGCCTTGTCGTTGGTTCCCGAGGCCCTTGCGCCGCCGAACGGCTGCTGGCCCACCATTGCGCCTGTCGGTTTATCGTTGATGTAGAAGTTGCCGGCTGCAAACCTCAGCGCCCTGCATGCCGTAATCATGGCATATTTATCCTTGCTGAATATCGAGCCGGTCAGGCCGTAGGGAGAAGTCTGGTCGCATAGATCCATCGTCTCTTCAAATTTTTCGTCATCGTAGACAAAGATGGTCATGACAGGACCGAATATCTCTTCTTCCATCGATACAAAATGCGGATCCGTGGTGACGATTACGGTTGGTTCGATAAAGAATCCAGACGATTTATCACCGTTTCCGCCCGCGATTATCCGGGCCTCCTTTGATTTCCCGGCAATGGAAATATACGACATAATCCTGTCAAAAGAGGCCTCGTCAATTACAGCATTGATGTAATTGTTGAAATCTGTGACATCGCCAGTCTTCATTTCAGCTATCATTTTGAGCAGAAGGTCTTTCGTGTCCTCCCAGATAGAGGATGGTACGTATGCCCTCGACGCTGCAGAACATTTCTGCCCCTGGTATTCGAATGAACCCCTTGCAATGGCTGTCGCCAGTGCTGCAATGTCTGCTGATCTGTGAGCAAAGATAAAGTCCTTCCCGCCGGTCTCTCCTACAATCCTTGGGTAGGATCTGTAAACGGAAAGATTCTCGGTAACCTGTTTCCAGATAGTGTTAAAGGTCGGGTTTGACCCGGTGAAATGGATGCCGCCCAGGTCTTTATGCTTCAGTACCACGCTGCTTATCAGGGAACCGGAACCGGGAACAAAATTTATTACTCCTGCAGGCAGACCCGCTTCTTCAAATATCTTCATCAGGTAATAGTTCGAAAGAACTGACGTGGATGCTGGTTTCCATACCGTGGTGTTACCCATCAGTGTGACGCTTGCGTTAAGGTTCGATGCGATCGCCGTAAAGTTGAAGGGTGTTATTGTGTAAACAAATCCTTCCAGCGGCCGGTATTCGAGCCGGTTTATCGTGTCGTGTTCTGAGACCGGCTGCTCCATGTAGATCAATGAAGCGAAATAATTATTGAACCTCAGGTAATCAATAACTTCGCATGCCGAATCGATCTCCGCCTGGAACAGGTTCTTGCCCTGTCCCAGCATAGTGGCTGCATTAAGCCGGTACCTGTATTTTTTTGAAATGAGCTCTGCGGCTTTTGCCATTATTGAGGCCCTTTCCATCCAGGAGAGGGTCATCCAGTCGTTCTTTGCCCTGGTCGCGGATTCAATGGCCAGCGCTGCCTCTTTTTCAGTCGCCTGGTGAAAGCTGGCAAGGATATGCCCATGGTTTGAGGGCATGACCACTTTCCCCATTTTTCCTGTCCGGATCTCCTTTCCGCCAATAATAAGAGGTATTTCGACGACACTGCCCGACTGACGGGCTAATTCCTCATCAATCAGGATTCTTTCCCTGCTTCCCGGGAGATATGACAAAACAGGCTCATTTTCAGGCTTCTGAAAATTAAAAATAGCATTGTTCATGATTTTGACTTTTGTGCAAAAATACGGACAGACAGTACCAATAACTATGACTTTTGTCCTCTCAGACCGATGGTTTGCAGAAGACAAGTGCCCGGGGTGCATGACTTCTCTTATGCAGTCCTCAGGGGCATGGTGAGGCTGGCAGCCGGAAAACAGACTGTCAATTGGGAAAGGGCAAGGAGGGGGTAGAATAGCAGGTGGCTTATTTTTATAATGCTTCAGGTCTGACTTCCTTCCCCAGGAATTCGGAGTACCTGTTCACTGCCTTTCCGAAGGCATTCCCGGAGCATTGCCAGGCATCGCCGAAGATTTTACAGGAAATGATCACGGCATCCTTCCCGGCAATTCGTTTCCATGTGCCGGTTATCTGGCCGTTTGTCATGATTGCCGGATAGAATATTCCATTCGACGATATCGCTTTCTTATTGTCGGCCATTGCCAGGGAAGCGCTCCTGTCGGCATAGCTGATCAAGAACTCATCGTATGAGGGGAGCAGGTGCACTTTATCATTCAGATGCCCGGTGCCGGGAATGGCATCATTAAACCAGTAAGTCCTGTCGTTTATGGTTTCTGAAACCAGCCAGCTGCTGTTGTGCTTTACTGCAAGGCTTGAATCGGACAGCGGCAAGCCCGACCACCAGGCAAAATCCCGGATGGTGGCGGGTCCGCGGCTGCTGAAATAGCGGAAAGCCAGCTCCTTCAATGCCTCGGCTTTTGACAGGTTCCTATCGCCCGGCGGGACACGTTCTTCAAGCAGGGCATATGACGGTTTCCCGTTTTTTTGCTTTCCGCTGCAAATTATACCTTCCATTTCAGCCCTCACAAGGATATGTGATGCCCTGTTCTCGTCGATCTGGATCCCGGACCTCTTCAATTCCTGGATCAGCCCTTCCCGGGACAGGTGTTCCCCCTGGGTTAATGCTTTTTCAATGATGCTGTTGCACTTCGTGAAGATCTTTTCATCCAGCTCGAGCTGCCTGTCCCTGTATTTCAGGGCCGATTTAATGTGCGAAGAGGAAAGTCGAAGCAGCCAGCGGACGTCGGCAGACGCTGCGAAATGCCACGTTGGCCTCAATAAGTGCATCCTTATTATTTTACCGGAATCGATCTCATCATCGATCATTATTTCGGTCGATCCCGGGATTCTGATGCCAAAGGCCCACTTCGACATGCCGTAGTCCTGGGCCTGCAGTGCCACCATCCTGCCGGCGACCTCCGCTGCAGTCGTGAGGACGGGGGTACCTATCTGCTGGCTTAAGGTTCTCAGGATCGGGATATTTCCGGGATCTGTCATTGTTATTTTATTAACAATACCCTGGCTGACTGCCGGGTAATATATTGATGCCCGGTTCAGAGCCGTTCATCATGCATGTGATACAAATGAGGCCAATAAAGGATACCAAAGGTTTTACTGGGAACCAGTCTGGTCAGTTTACTTCCGCTTCTTCTCGATGTTTTCAGTCACCCTGAACCTGACGATCCTTGCAATGAGATCCAGTGGCATCGGCTCATTGAGCGGGAACTGGACCGAACCCTTTCCCTGTTTGAATTTTGAAAGCTCGGCGGCAAACTTTGAATGTCCCGTCGGGGTAGCATAGAACCCGATGTGGTTCTTAAAGCCCGCGAAGTAGACCAATGGCCTGCCGCCGGACTTGTAGGCAGGCATCTGGTACGCAAAGCTCTCCTCAGCTTCAGGTGCATTTTCCCTTATTGCTGTCCTGACCTGGGCCAGCTTGGTCCGGACATCCTCTGGAAAGGAGGCAATGTATTCATCTACAGTCATATACAAACATTTTAAGTGATCTATAGAGGCTGGAACTGAATTTAGGAAAAGTACCACCTCCAAGTAATTAATGTACAATCCACAAAAATAAAAATTCCAGGGAATCTGCCCCGATCACGGGAGGAGAATCGAATATCAGTGGCCCGTACGATGTGCAGGGGGGCATTAAAACCTTGATCCGCAGGTTCTAATACATCCATTTCGCGTCATTCTCCTCGACATCCTTCATCCGGTATAACGCAATTCTCCTGATAAGATCGGCCGGGAGCGGTTTATCGTATGGGAACCGGACAGTGTCCTTTCCTGTTTTGAATTCTTCCAGTTCCCTGTGGAACGGCTTCAATGCAGGACCGGTCGGCGTGAAGTTCAGATGTGATTTGTAAGCCGAGTAAGAGAACAGGATCCTTTTTCCGATAAGTACAGGCTGTCCCCATTTCAAGTCTTCGGTGGCTCCTGGAGCTGCCATTTTTAAAATGGAACGGATCTCTCTCAGCTTCTCCCTTCCACCCTCGGGAGCCATATCTATGTATTCCTCCACGTTTGCCGGTTTCATATATCAGATTTTGATAATTTTCAAAGATTCCAGGTCCTTCCTGTTTCACAAAAACATTAAACAATAGTTGGAGTTTTCTGATCATTTAAAGTACAGGTAATTTTTAAATAGTGTCCGACTAAAATTAACAGATTCTTCGCTCCGCTCAGAATGATAAGCTTTTATAATGGTTTTCGAGGGCTGCATCAAAAGTCCTTTGTTTACCTTGGTGGTAAAATTAATTGTTTGAAACACAAAGTCCCGATAATTATCGGGACACGAAGGACAACACGAAGTCTCACTAAGGTTTGTTGTTGGAAAAGTTTCTTTTTGGAAGTCCCTGGTGATATATAAATAATTGTTATTCTGAGCTTAACAATGTAAAATGAAGAATCTCATAATCAAGATGTGGATATTAAATGGGATACCACTGGATTTTTAACAATTATTAACATGTTTAATATAATGAGTTCCGGCTTTGCAAAATATTGGCAATTCCGGCCGGTTCCGGCAGGGATTTTCTCCGGATGCCTGCCGGGTCTGACCTGGAAGCCCTGTTTCGTATGACAAAAAATGCTATTTTCAGCACGTATGCAAAAGTACCATGACATCAAAGGTTCATCATGAATTCTTTCCTGTTTTGAAAATCATGATTAAATTAGTGGGGGAAATTTACAGTTTTGCCAGCCTTAACCGGATCCGAATCATAAATGGAAATCTCTTAACACCTTGATCGCTTAACTGCCTTATGGAAAATTCGAAAACTGCCGCTGCCAGATCCGGCTACCTCTCATTCATAACCGCAATCGCCACTCTCGGCGGACTTATGTTCGGTTTCGATGTCTCGATAATATCGGGTGCTGTCCCTTTCATCCAGCCCTATTTCGGATGGAATGAACTCCAGCTTGGATGGGGGGTGAGCTCGCTGCTTGTTGGGGCGATTTTAGGAGCCTTTGGCTCGGGTGCACTCACCGACAAATACGGCAGGAAGAGGATACTGATTATCGTTGCGCTTTTCTTTGCCGTTTCATGTGCCGCGACCGCCCTTGCCCGGACCCCAGCCGGGTTCATCGGTGCCCGCGTTTTCGGAGGGCTGGCGGTTGGAGCGGCTTCAGTCCTTTCCCCGATGTATGTTGCCGAGGTATCACCTGCCCGCAACAGGGGCCGCCTGGTTTCGATCTACCAGCTGACAATCGTCCTTGGGATACTTATTTCATATACCATAAACTATTCCCTTCATGACGTTCCCAATAACTGGAGATGGATGTTCGCGACCGGAATTTTTCCCTCTGTCCTGTTCTTTACAGGCCTGTTCTTTATTCCCGAGAGTCCAAGGTGGCTCTACAAGGCAGGCCGCAGGGAGGAATCACTGAAGGTGCTGACCAGGATCGGCGGACCGGAGCTGGCAGATGCAGAGATCAGGGAGATTGCCGAAGTCACGGGGGAGACGAAGGAATCGGTCAGGTTTTCCGAGTTGCTTAAACCATCAAACCGGCAGGTATTAACGATAGGATTCCTCCTGGCTATACTGGTCCAGATGAGCGGCATAAATACCGTGGTGGACTATGCTCCGAAAATACTGATGTCGGTCGGGATCGAGATCAGGAACGCGCTGCTGCAAACATCGCTTATAGGGTTGATAAACGGGGTCTTCACATTTGTAGCCATCGGCCTGATCGACAGGGTGGGAAGGAGGAAGCTTTACCTGATAGGGTCCCTGGGGATGACTGTCACCCTGATCCTTCTTTCAATTTCATTTTATTTCAAGCTGCCGGGTATCATCACCCTGATCTGCATACTCCTGTTCATAGCTTCATTTTCATCATGTATAGGTCCTGTATTCTGGACCCTGGTATCGGAGATCTTCCCCAACAGGATCAGGGGAAGGGCGCTGGCATTTGCATCCTTCACCCAGTGGATATTCAATTTCTTTATAGTTCTCCTGTTCCCTTACTTCCTTAAGACTGCGGGAGGCGCCCTCACTTTCCTTTTCCTGGCAGTAATGTCGGGTCTGCAATGGCTGCTCACCTGGCGGAAGGTTCCTGAAACCAGGGGTAAGTCACTTGAAGAAATAGAGCATTACTGGTCGGCCAAATATGAAGCTGCCGGAAAGGACAAGATATTGAAGCCTGAAGAACAATTAATCAACGGTCAATAAAAACTAATATTAATCTATTCTGAAATGAAGAAAGTTGCGGTTTTCACAATTGTTGCAGCCCTGGCTGCCTTTATGGTGACGTGCGAGACATCCGACACCAAGGATCCGGTAAAGCTCTATGCGCAGATTGACAGGAGCGCCCCGGCCAATACCCTCACAAAAGCAGAAGCAAAAAAAGGATGGCAGATTCTTTTTGACGGAACCACAACCAAAGGCTGGCACGGATACAACCTTACCGGATTCCCCGATTGCTGGAAAATTGAGGATGGTTCATTTACGATGACCACTGAAGGAGCTGCAGAGAGCCAGGATATCATTACCGACAAGCAGTACAAGAGCTTCGTGCTGAGCACTGAGTTTAAGCTTACCCCGGGAGCCAACAGCGGGATCATCTGGCAGGTTGCTGAAGATACGGCCTATAAGTTCCCGTATGAGACCGGTCCCGAATACCAGGTGATCGACCAGGACGGGTGGAACGGGAAACTGGAGGACTGGCAGATCTGCGGTGCGAATTATGCTATGTATCCCCCCATGGTCAAGCCTTATAAGCCGGTCGGTGAATGGAACCAGGCAATGCTGGTTGTTGACGGCAATAATGTGACACAGATCCTGAACGGCGAGGTAGTGGTCAAATACGTGAAAAACTCCGAGGAGTGGGTGAAGCTGCGCAACAGCGGCAAATGGTCGGCATATCCCGATTACGGGAAATATGACGAAGGACATATCTCGCTGCAGAACCATGGCACCAAGGTGTGGTACAGGAATATTAAGCTGAAAGAACTTTAACCCGGTAATACAATTTCATCATGGCAGATTCAGGAAGGACACGTCGTGATTTCATAAAGAAGGCAGCTGTGGCGGCTGCAGGTTTTACAATTGTTCCTGGCCGTGTCGTAAGCGGACTAGGACACAAGGCTCCAAGCGACAAGCTCAATATTGCAGGGGTCGGAATCGGCGGCAAGGGCCACCCCAACCTTGTCGGCATGTCGGCCGAGAACATTGTGGCACTCTGTGATGTCGACTGGAAATACGCCGATAAGTGCTTCATGGAGTTTCCCGGTGCTAAACGCTACCGGGACTGGAGGGCCATGTTCGATGAGATGGGGAAATCGATCGATGCCGTAATGGTTGCAACAGCCGATCACTCACACGCCATCATATCGGCCACCGCCCTCACCATGGGAAAGCATGTTTACTGCCAGAAGCCCCTCACACACTCTGTGTATGAATCCCGGCTTCTTACCCGGCTTGCTGCAAAGCATAAGGTAGCAACGCAGATGGGAAACCAGGCAAACTCAGGTGATGGAGTAAGGCAGCTGTGTGAATGGATCTGGAACGGCGAGATCGGGGAGGTGCTGGAAGTCCATACGTGGACCGACAGACCCATCTGGCCGCAGGGCCTCGAAAGACCTGCAAAGGTGATGACGGTGCCAAAAACTCTGAACTGGGACCTTTTCATTGGCCCGGCACCGATGCGTCCGTACAATGAGATCTATACCCCATGGAACTGGAGAGGCTGGTGGGATTTCGGAACCGGCGCCTTCGGCGACATGGCCTGCCATATCCTTGATCCGGTTTACCAATCACTTAAGCTGGGTTACCCCGAAAAAGTAAGGGGAAGCTCCACCTCTTTCAATACGGAGTCAGCTCCGCAGGCCGAAATGGTCGAGTTCACATTCCCGGAAAGGGATAACATGCCGAAGCTTGCCATGCCGCCCGTTAAGGTCTACTGGTACGACGGCGGCCTCTTCCCGGCACGGGCAGATATTCTGCCCGAAGGTGTCGACCTTATGGCCGATGGACTTGGCGGATGCATCTTCGTCGGTTCAAAGGACACCCTGATCTGCGGCTGCGGCGGATTCAACGCACGCCTGGCTTCGGGTCGAGTTCCCTCAGTCCAGCCTTACCTGCGCCGGATCAAGGGAATGACCGGATATATCGACGGCCCCCATGAGCAGGACTGGATCCGCGCCTGCAAGGAATCACCGGAAAGAAGGACTGAAGGTACATCCAACTTCTCATATTCCGGCCCGTTCAATGAAATGGTGCTGCTCGGCGTTCTTGCAATCAGGCTGAAATCGCTGAATAAATCCCTCCATTGGGACGGAGAGAACATGAAGTTCACGAATATATCTGACTCCGATGTCGTCAAGGTCGTAAAATCGGATGAATTCAAGGTGGTCGACGGACATCCGTATTTTAATACCCAGTATACCAGCTTCAATGCTCTCGAAGCTGCATCGGGATACATCAGGCATACATACCGGGAGGGGTGGAAACTTCCTGAGATGCCGGCGTAGGATGATAAATGATTCTAAGCCACGGAGTATCACGGGGCCAGATCCCGTGCCGGACGCAAAAGCGGTGAAGCACATAATGACCCAGTGAGGCTCCGTGGCTTGACTTTTCAATTACCTGCCGTAAAACAGGTTTTCAACCAGTTCAAATTCCTTATTTTAATATTATGAAATTGCATTTAAAGAGGGCGCTCTTAGCCCTGGTCATAACAGGTTTTTTTCAGACTTCCGGGGCCAATGTGTCAATGCCAGAAATATTTTCTGACAACATGGTGCTTCAGCAAAAGTCGGAAATCACTTTCTGGGGATGGGCAAAAACCATGGAGAAGGTTACACTCAGGGCAGGATGGACTGAGAAGGAATTCACGGCCGTTGCCAGTGACCAGGGAAAATGGAGCATGGTGGTCCCGACCCCTCAGGCCGGCGGACCTTACGAGATCAGCATAAGCGGTTACAATGAAATAAAGTTCAGCAATGTGCTGATTGGAGAGGTGTGGCTTTGCTCAGGCCAGTCAAACATGGAATGGACTGCAAGGAGCGGGATAAACAATGCCGAAGAGGAGGTCAAAAATGCGGCAAATCCCCGGGTCAGGCTCTTTACAGTTAACAATGCCACTTCACGGTGCCCGCAGGATCATTTCACCGGGAAATGGATAGAATGTACCCCTGAGACCATGCAATATTTCAGTGCGATCGCATATTTCTTTGCAAGGGACCTGAGCAGTGAGCTGGGTATTCCGGTAGGAGTCATCAATTCAAGCTGGGGAGGGACTCCGGCTGAAGCCTGGATGCCTGAAGAGATCATCCGGGAGAACGATTTTCTGAAAAGCGCCGCTTCCCTGCAAAAGCCTGTGCCATGGGGACCGGTTGAACCCGCGAAGATCTACAATTCAATGATCTCTCCCATGATACCATTCAGGATCGCCGGCGTATTGTGGTACCAGGGTGAAGCGAATACGGTTAATGCCTACGCTTACAAGGATCTCCTTTCAGCACTGATAACCGGATGGAGGTCAAAATGGGGGTATGAATTCCCATTTTATTTCGCACAGATCGCACCTTACAAATATGGCAGGCCGAACGAGGGAACGGAAGTGAGGGATGCCCAGAGGAGAGCTCTCTCCGTGCCAAATACCGGGATGCTTATCCTGAGCGATATAGGCGATACAACGAATATTCATCCTAAAAACAAGCAGGATGTAGGCCTGCGTTTTGCGAACATGGCACTGAACAGGTTCTACAAAACAAAAAGTATTGAGGACTCAGGGCCGTTGTTCAAAGCCATGACAATAGAAAAGAATAAGGCGGTTATTGAGTTTGACCATGCCGAAGGATTACACTCGTCTGAAAAGAAAATAAGCTGTTTCGAGATTGCGGGCGGCGACGGGATTTTCTTTCCTGCCACGGCAAAGATCAGGGACCAGAAGGTTATCGTTCAGTGCGACAAGGTAAAGGAGCCGGAAAAGGTGAGGTTCGCATGGGGTAATACAGCAACGCCGGACCTGTTCAACGGGGCTGGTCTGCCGGCCTCATGCTTTACGACTGAAGACTGAATCAACATAATGGCGCAGCCTGGGGCTTCATGTTGCTTTCAGCACCTTGGCTCCCCTTATCTTCCTGTTTTTCAGCTCGAGGAGAGCGACGTTCGCCTCTTCGAGCCTGTATTCCTGCACCTCGGGTACAATAGGTATCTCGGAAGCAAGCGACAGGAACTCCCTGACATCGTTCCTGGTTACATTTGCCACGCTCCTGATCTCCTTTTCCATCCAGAGGTGTCTTGAATAATCGAGATTCAGGAGAAAGCTTTTATCAACCTCCTCTTTCCTTATTGCATTGATCACAAGCCTTCCCCCGGGCTTCAGGCAGCCCATGGCTTCCACAACAGGTTTCCACACGGGTGTGGTGTCAATTACTGAGTCGAGGAGCGCGGGCACTTTATCACCGGGTTCACCCGCCCATACGGCGCCAAGCTCCAGGGCGAACTCCTGTTCGCTCCGGCTCCTGGCGAAGACATAGATCCTGACTCCCGGGAATTTGTGTTTTATCACCTGCAATACAAGATGACCTGCGGCTCCGAATCCAGTGAGCCCGATGCTCTGCCCCTGCTTTGGATCTGCCAGCCTGACAGACCTGTAGCCGACAGCACCTGCACATAAGAGAGGGGCAGCCTGTGAATCGGTGTAGAACCCGGGGATCTGATACGCAAATGATTCGTGCACGGACATGTATTCGGCATAACCTCCGTTTGCGTCCCTGCCTGTAGCCTTGAACTCAGAACATAGATTCTCGAGACCGTTCAGGCAGTAAGCACATTTACCGCATGCGGAGAAGATCCAGGCAACGCCGACCCTGTCGCCGATATTCAGTTCCCGGGTCTTATTGCCTTTCTCAACGACCCTGCCTATAACCTGGTGACCGGGCACTACCGGAAAGACCGGCGGTGGCGTGCGTCCTTCTATCTCATCGAGTTCTGTATGGCAGACACCGCAGGCATCCACCCTGATCAAAACTTCATGTTCCGAGACCACAGGTACAGGGATATCTGCCACTTCGAGCGGCTCAGGGTTCCGTTCAAGATCAGTGACTGACCTTAAAACCATTGCTTTCATACGGTATGGATATTGCTATTTCGCCGGAGAATAAACAACGCAAAGCAAATTTTTGCTTCCTCAGGACAAAATATTTATACCAGCCCGCCCGTGATATGTTGCATTGTTCCGGTTTCAGTCAAGCGTTTTTTTGGTTTTTATCACGACCGCTCCTCCAAAACCACGGGACCCGTATATTGCGGCTGCAGTGCCCTTGAGTATCTCTATCGACTCGACCATGGAAGGCGGGATATTCGCAATTGTCGTCACGGGCACCCCGTCGACCACAATGAGGGCCGCAACGCTGCCGAAAAAGTCCTTTGCATCCTGGATCACGATATTATCACCATTTACCCTGACGCCGGCGGAGGTCCTCTGGATCATATCATAAATATCCTTGTACTTATAATATTTCGTCCCGCTACCGTCTGTCTTGCTGATGTTGGTAAGGACATCCTTCGCCTTGACATGGGCATAACCGGTGTTTATCGATTCATCTCCCGGTGAAGCTGCTTCTGCCTCTACCTTGTTGGTTCCGGATTTGCTGAACTGGAAGTTTATCTCTGTTCTTCCCTCGATAGCCTGATCGACGATGCCGCTTGTGAAAGTGAATATCCCGATCCTGGTGGCGGACGGGCTCACCCTGATCCTGAATTTGCCTTCAGAGTTGGTGACGGAACTTGTGTTCTCCCCGTCAATCATTACAATTGCGTTTACGACAGGTTGCTTCAGGGCATCGACAACAGTGCCGGTTATAACAATCTTCTTGTTGCCTTTCTGGGCTTCGGCACTTACTGCCAGTGCCAGAGCCAGAATGACGAAAATGAACGTTTTGATTTTCATACTGATAAGATAATTATGGCCTAATAGACTATTTGAACTTCAAAATTCACCATAAAGTTACACCTTCTTATTATGATTGCGCCAACTTATTTGTCAAAATATTGTTGTAACAATTGAATGTAAAGTCGAGGGTCTGTATGCAAACCGCTGAAGGAGCGGGCATTATTTTTTTCTGCCGGCGGCAGGGATTTGACTATGAGTGATGATGGAATATTAAACAAGCTAATATCAATGAAAAAATGAAAACCAATGATTCTTTAGGTGTCAAAATTCTGATCGTGGTCATTCTATTCATCTCCCCTGCGTTGCATCTTACGGGTTTGTCCCAGGATTCCAGCGGAAACATGATGCTTACGGGGCCGGTGTCGCTCCGTTACAACTATCCAGGTGCAAAACCGGTGAAATACCTGAACACTACAAAAATAGTTCAGACAATGGATATTAACGGCCAGCCTATGGATGTAAACATTAACGGGGCTTTCGGCTGTACTATCAAGGCATCAAATGCTGATGGGAAGAACATCAAGCTGGATATTGTAGTGGACACTCTCGGCCAGTCGACCGATTCGCCGATGGGTTCTTCAGGCGGGACAGTGACCGACATAAACGGAAGAAGCTTCAGCGTGATCATTGCGCCTGACGGCAGAAGCATCGATTTCTCCGAGGCTGAGAAGGTTGTCTACAATATCGAGGGCAGCGGAGAATCGAACCTTACTTCCACCTTCGACAACTTTTTCCCCATTCTCCCCCCGAATCCTGTAAAAATTGGCGACTCCTGGAACACAGCCGACACTCTGAAAACCAGTACCAAATCGATGACCGGCACAACAGTCGTAAATTCGGTCAATATGCTCGACAGCCTCTATATCAATGATGGGGTCGAGTGGGCAAGGATCAGGTCAAAGCTGACGGGCACCCAGGATATTAAAGTTCAGAACCAGGGGATGGACATAAGGATGACCGGCCCCTATACCGGGACCGTGGAGGTGATCTTTGCCGTCAGGCAGGGTTATTTTGTAAGGCAGGCGGTGAATACAAAGATGACAGGCAATATTGAGTTATCACAGCCCGATGTGATGAAGTTCCCGGTGGTGATGAACAGGACTTCCTCCAGCACCATGCTTAATGAAGTGCAAAGATAGCCTGGTGGGACTGAGCTATAAAAAATGACCGAACATTTCCCGGTATTCATTGTTAAACAGGTAGATAAAATGGTAAAATGAAAAAGTACGAAGTTCTTCTCTTCTTCATGATCATGTCAACCGTGGCAGCAACTGCCGGCTCACCGGGTTTCTACGATTTCAAGGTCAAGACCCTGGATGGCAAAGAGTTCGACTTCGCTTCACTGAAAGGCAAAAAGGTGATGATTGTCAATACTGCTTCAAAGTGCGGATTTACACCCCAGTACAAGGAACTTGAAGACCTTTACAACAAATACAGCAATGAATTGGTTATCATAGGATTTCCGGCAAACAACTTTGGTAGTCAGGAACCCGGGACTGCAGCTGAGATCCGTGCGTTCTGTACAAATAATTATGGTGTCACCTTCCCGATGATGGCGAAGATCTCTGTGAAGGGGAAAGATATGTCGCCCGTCTACAAATGGCTCACATCCAGAAGTGAGAATGGAGTTATGGATTCTGAGGTAAAGTGGAACTTTCAGAAGTACCTGATTGACGGAAACGGCAGGCTGGTGGATGTACTTTATTCAAAGGAAAGCCCGGAATCCGAAAAAGTACTCAACTGGCTATCGGCAAAATGATTTAACTCATTTTTTGATTGGATTCATTTGGAGGACCGCATCGGGCAAGATCTGATGCGGTTTTTCGTCTGCATGACCCATTCGTTTTCTAATCATGGAGCCTTGAAAGGCTTATCGCGGATTACAATACAAAGGGAATGAACATCCGGGTTGTTTTCATGTATTCCCGGTACCCGCTGCCGAATTTTCTGATCATTTCTCCTTCCTCGACCCTTGCAGTGAAGAACAGAGCAGCTGTGTTGACAATGGCGAGTATGATCTGAGCGGTTCCTGGGTTTTTAAGCATCACCCCGGTACCCAGGAGGAAAAGCGAAAGGTACAAAGGGTGCCTGATGTACCCGTAGAGCCCTGCGGTGACGAGCTTTGAAGTATTTTCGAAGTTAACGTCCGGATTGCCTTTTCTCCTGAGGAGCAGGTAACCCGCAATGGCAGGGTAAAATGACGAAAAGAGAAACAGCCAGGAAAATATCTGCCGAATGCTGAGGGGATCCCTGAACCAGGCATGCAGGTTCAGGAGGAACAGGATCAGGATGCTTTCAAATGCGAAAAACCTGGGGATGCCATGATACCTGCCGTATCTCAGCGAAAGGAACCAGGAGAATAGTATTATTAATACCGTACCGGCAGCAAGGGCAGTGTAGTTCATAACAGTTGTTGATTATGTCCCCTTAAGGGCGGACTTTCGTATTAGATTGTAGACTTCAACCTGAGATCTTACAGCTTTCTTATCCTGCTTTACAAACTTGTTCGACAGGGCCGCGTCAAGTTTCCTGGCTTTTACATTGTCGCTCCACTGGATGTCAAAGATCTGCCCAAGCTCATTTTTGAGATTCCTGTCGAACACGGGACACGTCACTTCGATCCTGTGATCGAGGTTACGCGTCATGAGGTCGGCTGATGTGATATAACACTCTTCATTACCGCCGTTGCAGAAGATCATGAACCTGGTGTGCTCCAGGAAGCGGTCGACGATCCCTATCGCTTTGATATTCTCGCTCAGATTCTTTACGCCTGTCACAAATGAGAACATTCCTCTCACGATAAGCCGTATTGTCACACCAGCATTGCTGGCCCTGTAAAGATGCTCGATGAGTTCCGGGTCAGTAACATTGTTGAGCTTTATATCGATAAATGCCTTCTTCCCCGCATTTGCATTTTTTATCTCGTTGTCGATCAGCACGGTCATTTTGTTCCTTAGGGAGAACGGCGAAAGGACAAGGTGATAGTAATTGTCCTTCCGGTAATTCATGCTAAAGAAGTTAAATGCTTTTACTACCTCATTTGTGATCTTTTTATTGCAGGTTAGAAGGAGGTGATCGGTGTATATCCTGGCAGTATCCTCGTTGAAATTCCCGGTACCGACAGCTGCAAAACGTTGAGTTATATCGCTTTTGACACGTGTTATAAGCAGGAGCTTTGAATGGACCTTTAAGCCCGGAACTCCAAAGATGACCTTTACTCCTTCTCCGGTAAGCTTGTTGCTCCAAAGCATGTTCGCTTCCTCATCGAAGCGTGCCTGCAGCTCAACAACGGTTGTGACCTTTTTCCCGTTTCTGGCTGCATTCATAAGGGCATTTATCACATTCGAGTTCCTGGCGAGCCGGTACAGGGTTATGTGGATTGATGTCACCGCCGGATCGATTGAAGCTTCCCTCAGAAGATCAATGAAATGATCGAAGGTATGGTACGGGAAAAAAAGCATCAGGTCCTTTTTCCTGATCACCTGGAGGATGCTTTTCCCCGGCTGGATGTCCTTGTGAAAAACCGGGACAAGCGGTTCAAAGTAGAACTTCCTGCGCCCGAGATACGGGAAGTTTGTGAAATCCTTGAAATTGTGGTACCTGTTGCCCGGGATCATCACGTCGTCGTGACCGAACTTAAAAAGTCGTGCAAAGAGCTTCAGCATGTCCGGCGGCATTTCCCGGTCGTAAATGAACCTGACAGGCGTTCCGTATTTTCTTTGCTGAAGACTCCTGGAGAGCTTGTCGGTATAGCTTTCCAGGAGATCATCATCGATATCGAGCTCAGCATCTTTTGTCAGCTTGATGGTATATGCGCTGATATTGTCAAAATCAAAGATGAAAAATATATCCCTGAGTCCCAACCGGATAACGTCGTCGAGAAAAATAACGAATTTGTCATCATCCTTTTTTGGCAGCACTATGAATCTGGGGAGGATATCCGTGGGTATTTCAAGCACTGCATAGCGCTTTTTCGGGTTCCCTTTCTTTGCAAGGCTTATCGCCAGATAGATTGCATCGTCTGTTAGGTTTGGGATCGGTGAATCCTTCTCTATCAGGAATGGCATTAGCCGGGACCGGACCTCCGAGATGAAATAATCCCTTACAAATTCCGATTGTCCGGCGTTCAGTTGTTTTTCATTGACAATGTGGATCCCGTGCTTGTCAAGCTCCTGAAGCAGTCCTGAATAGGTTTTCTCAAACCTGGCATTCTGTTCAAGTACAATTTCCTGTACCCTTTTAAGGGTAGTCTTTGGATTGTATCCGAGGATCTCCTTCGATTTGAGACCGAACGCCGACAGCCTTCTTAAAGTTGCGACCCTTACCCTGAAGTACTCGTCGAGATTGTTTGAATAGATGCCAAGGAACTTGAATTTTTCAAGCAGGGGCACATCCTTGTTCTCAGCCTCCTGGAGGACCCGTTCGTTGAACGAAAGCCAGCTGATCTCCTTTGGAATATATGTCTTGCTCATCAGGCTTTTTCAGGTTTGAGGAAGTACTCAATACTGCCATTCCCATGTACGACCCCGTCCCAGGTATCAGTCTTGAATGAAACGCATACCAGCCCGCTTTTCGGGAGGAAATCACAGCCCTCCCTGGATAACCGGTCGGGGATCTCCGTAAAGGCAGGGTTATGTCCGAAGAATACTACCGTATCAATTTTATTATCGATGTCTTCCAGTATACCGGCAACTGTTTTGATGTTTGCCCCGGTATACAGGTCATTGTTCAGGATCACGGTTCCGGGATCGATTTCCAGCTCCCTGGCAAATATCAGTGCAGTTTCGTAAGCCCTGAATGCGGGGCTTGTGGCGATGATAAAAGGCCCCTCAACCTTCTCCCTGAGCAGTCCCGCCATATGTGCCGAGATGATTTTCCCCTTATCAGTGAGTGACCTGTCAAAATCGGGGATCTCATCCGATTGCTCTTCGGCGCGGCCATGCCTGACAAAAATTAGCTTCTTCATAACTTATTGAATAAGTATTTAGGGATGGCAACTATCTAGTCACCGAAACTTGTTCCCATATTCCTGGCCTTGAGTACTAGCGAGCTGTCGGGTTCGACCAGCTTCAGTTTGCCTGCAACATCGGCAAGCGGCACCGGGATGATCTGGTTATTGCGAAGGGCAACCATCTTTCCGTACTCCCGTTTTGCGATAAGCTCCGCAGCAGCGGCCCCGTAGCGTGAGGCAAGGATCCTGTCCATCGGCGACGGTGTTCCTCCACGCTGTATATAACCGAGCACGGTTTCCCTTGTTTCGATCCCGGAAAGTTCAGCGATCCTCCGGCTCAGATACTGGGCTGCTGAGCACTCACTGCCGGGGGTCTTGATCCCCTCGGCTACAACCACTATCGAATAGGGCTTGTTTCCCCTGATCCTTTCCTGGAGGTATGCAGAGATCTTTTTCTCATCATGGGGTATCTCGGGGATCAGTATAACGTCCCCTCCGCCTGCGATACCGGAATAGAGTGCCAGCCAGCCGGCGTTGTGCCCCATCAGCTCGATAATCATGATGCGCTTGTGGGAATTTGCCGTTGAATGCAGCCTGTCGATTGCCTCTGTTGCAATATTGACGGCAGAATCGAAGCCGAAGGTGACGTCGGTCCCCCATACGTCATTGTCGATCGTTTTCGGGATCCCCACGACATTAAGGCCTTCCTGGGAAAGGAGATATGCTGTTTTAAGAGTTCCGTTTCCGCCGATGCAGACAAGGCAGTCGAGTCCCATCTGCTCGTAATGCTCCTTAATTAGCGCAGGCTTCCTCAGATCATTTTTCCCCTTTCCTGAGTTCTTGAAGGGTTTCTCACGGGAAGTTCCCAGAATCGTGCCGCCCAGGGTGAGGATACCTGAAAGGTCATTTTCATCCAGTTCCCTGAACTCCTTGTTTATAAGCCCGGTATAGCCGTCACTGATCCCTATCACCTGCATCCCGTACCTGACAATTGCAGTTTTCCCGACACCCCGTATTGCAGCATTTATGCCCGGGCAATCACCGCCCGCAGTAAGTATCCCGATCTTCTGTCCCCTGGTTTTGTTTCCCATGATCAATAAATTGCCTGTGTTATAGCAAATTTAACTTTTTGCCCGGGAAATACGAAGTTTTCAGCCTCAAATCGTTAAACTGCCTGAACAGGCGGCCCAGACACGGTATAATGAACCTGGCACCGTCATCGGGAACCTTCAGGACAATGCCATTGATTCAGTTGTTTAAATTAGTAACTTTATAAATGTATTGCTGAACATTCATTATGCAGCCAGGCATCCTGAAACTGAAAGAGATCAAACCGGTTCTTTACGGGTTTGTCAGGGAAGCTGACCTGTTGCTCTCGGCAGGTGAGGTCCCTGATGAACACACCATTCATGATGTCAGGGTGATTATGAAGAAATCGAGGGCTTCCGTAAAACTGGTGAAATCAAGGATCGGCGCGGAATCATTCACCAGGGAATACTCTGCTTTCCGGGAAGCCGGACGGCTGATGAGGAGCTGGCGGGAAAGTACAGTCCACCAGAAGATCCTTAAGAATCTGAAGAAAAGATACCCCTCCGTATTTGCTCAACTCGAAGGTAACAACGCAATAGAGTCGGTGCTGAATGCGAGACACGGAAGTTCTGAAAAGAACACCGCAATCATCGGGGAAGCCGGGAACATAAGGGACCTGCTCCGGAAATCCGGCTACAGGATCAGGTTCATGAATATGGATACACCTGATCCGGCGACACTGTTATCGGAACTCGGGTTGACCTATGCCGCGGCATCGGGATGCTTCATGGCAGCCCGCAACAGGCCGGGGGCGAAGAACCTCCACGATTTCAGGAAAAGGGTAAAGGATTTTCTCTACCAGCTCTATTTTTTCAGACCGGCAAATCCGAAAAAAGTGAAGGGGCTTGAAAGCCGCCTCGATTCGATAGCCCGTAACCTCGGAAAGTTCAATGACCTGGCAGTACTCATAAGAATGCTTGGCTACAGGTACGAAAAAGATCAGCCTTCTTCCGGCATTGATCACCTGGTCCTGATATTAAGGCAGGAACAGGACAGGTATCTTTCAGCCGTGTGGGCCCCGGCATATTCCATCTTCACACCCGGTCAAAGTCTTGCCGGCCTGCTGGGATTTAAATTTCCGGTTGCTGCCGGGCTGCCGGTTACCGGGGATAAAACGTATGAGCAAGATGAATCCAATTGATCAAATCGTTAAACCAATTATCTTATTGTTAATTTATTAACAGATAAATTCCATCAGATCATTTTTTATATATTTAATAATGTCGATATATTAATTCAAGTTTTGTTTTTTTTACATTATTTTGCACAACATTCTATAACCTGATATATGACCAGTCGTCGTGAATTCATTAAGATAACTGCGCTAGGAGTGGGAGCCATTGCAGCAGGCACCGGCATGTACAAAGCAGGGCGGTTTTTCGCACTGCCTGATAAGCCTGGCAAGGTGGATCCTGATCTGACAAGAACTCCGACATATTGTGAAGTCTGTTTCTGGAAGTGTGCCGGATGGGTTTACAAGAATCCTGAAGGCAGGATATGGAAGATAACCGGGAACGAGGAGGACCAGCACTGCAACGGAAGATTCTGCCCGCGCGGAACCGGCGGAGTGGGGATGTACTATGACGGTGACCGTCTGAAGAACCCGCTTATCAGAGTTGAGGAGAGGGGAAAGCAGGTTTTCAGGGAAGCATCCTGGGATGAAGCTCTTGAACATGTTGCCGGTAAGATGAAGAACATAGCCTCAAAATACGGGCCTGAAAGCATCGCTCTCTTTACCCATGGTTCGGGGAGTGCAAATTTCACGACCCTTGTCAAAGCATTCGGATCCGGCAACATTGCAGAGCCGTCTTATGCACAGTGCCGCGGCCCACGTGATGAGGCGTTTTTTGCGACTTTCGGGGAAGAGGTGTACTCGCCTGAAGTGACAGATATCAGGGATACGAAATGCCTGGTTCTTATCGGCTCGCATATCGGCGAGAACATGCACAACGGGCAGATCCAGGAAATGTCGGATGCCATCGACAAGGGCACCACGATCATTACCGTTGACCCGAGGTTTTCAACGGCGGCCGGCAAGTCAAAATACTGGCTTCCGATAAAGCCATCCACCGACCTGGCCTTATTACTGTCCTGGACACATGAGATCATATACAATGAATACTACGACAGGAAATATGTCGAAAAATACTGCACCGGGTTTGACAAGCTGAAGGAACATGTGAAGGATTTCACCCCGGAATGGGCTTACGGGATCACGACTCTGAAGCCTGACCTTATCAGGAAGACAGCGAGGGAGATGGCGAATGCTTCCCCTGCAGTTCTGGTGCACCCCGGAAGGCATGTTACCTGGTACGGCGACGATACCCAAAGAATAAGGGCAATTGCCATTCTCAATGCATTGCTTGGCTCATGGGGAAGGAGAGGCGGGTTTTACAGGCCTGCCAAATTCAGCCTGGCTCAGCCTGACATTCCCAAATTCAGTGAACCGGCCAGGTTAGCACAGGACCTTTTCCCCGGAAAGTACCCGGTCGCCAGTTCAGCCGTTTCTAACGCACTGATCGATGCAACCATCCCCGAAAACAATCCTGGCTATCCGATAAAAGGCTGGATAGTGAATGCCACCAACCTGCTCTCAACGATCCCGAATATTCCGAACACGCTCAAAGCAATACAGAACCTCGACCTGCTCGTCGCTGTTGACACCATGCCAATGGAAATCACCGGTTGGGCAGATGTTGTCCTACCCGAATGCACCTACCTCGAACGGTACGATGCTCTGAGAGTTGCCCCTCACAGGAAGCCGGCAATTGCTCTGAGAATGCCTGCCGCCGAACCGATGAATAATTCTAAGCCGGGTTATTGGATTACCAGGGAGCTTTCGAAAAAGCTTGGACTGGCTTCTTATTTCCCGTTTGAAAAGCAGGAGGACCTGCTTGACTGGCAGTTAAAAAAAGCAGGTACCAGCCTCGAAGAGATGAAGAAAAGCGGGGTCAAAACTTTCGAAAGGGAACAGGATGACCTCTATTTTGCAGAGGACGAGAATGTCGTATTTCCCACTGATTCAGGCAAGATCGAACTTTACTCGGGATATTTCGAACAGCTTGGATTCGATCCGTTGCCGAAATACTATCCCCACGAGGAGCCGCCTGAAGGATTCTACAGGCTCATTTACGGGAGGGCCCCGATGCACACCTTCGGACGCACTACAAACAATCCTAACCTTGCCGACCTGATGGATGAAAACTGTGTGTGGGTCAACCCAAAGGTCGCAAACGAGTGGGGATTGAAGACCGATCAGCTTGTCTGGCTTAAGAACCAGGATGATGCCGTAACTGATTTCCCGGTCAAGGTAAGGGTGACCGAAAGGATCCGGTGGGATTCGGTCTATATCGTTCACGGGTTCGGCCATACCGGGAAGCAATTAAGCAGGGCTTACGGGAAAGGGGCCAGTGATACCCGGCTGATCACGCGTGTCCTGGTCGATCCTGTTATGGGGGGGACTGGAATGAGGGGGAATTTTGTTACATTTTTGACCCGGGAACCTGGAAAGGAGGTGGCATCATGAGGTATGCAATGGCAGTTGATACGAAGAAATGTGTAGGATGCAGCGACTGCGTTGTTGCCTGCCAGACTGAAAACAATGTACCCATCGGGTTCTGCCGCGACTGGGTTGTCGAAACCATGGCGGGAAGCTATCCGCAGCTAGAAATTGAGATCAGGTCGGAGAGATGCAACCATTGTGCGAATGCACCTTGCGTCAGATGCTGCCCGACAGGCGCCAGCCATTTCGATACAGGAGGGATCATCCTGGTAAAACAGAACAAATGCATCGGGTGCGGAGCATGCATCGCTTCATGCCCATACGATGCAAGGTACCCCCATCCTGACGGCTACGTCGACAAATGCACCTTCTGTGTTCAAAGGATACGGAATGGAATGCCGCCTGCCTGCGCTGCAGTATGCCCTACAAAATGCATTTACTTTGGCGATCTCGACGATCCCAACAGTGACGTTTCGCTGGTCCTGAAAAAGAGGAAATTCAAGACCCTCATACCGGAAGCCGGGACAGACCCTAAGCTCTATTTCCTGATTTAACAATATTAACCGGACATTCTATGAAAGAAGAATTATTTGTCAGCGGCAGGATAAACCATCTTGTTGATCCGTACCTGAATATCTGGCACTGGCAAATTCCGTTGTACCTCTTCCTCGGCGGGATGGCTGCAGGGATTTTGTGCATTGCGGCTCTTTATTACCTGAGGGGCAGAGAAAAGGATTACTATACTGCGGTCCGGATCACGCCGTTCCTCGCGCCAATCCTGCTGGTGCTTGGCCTTGTAGCCCTGTTCATTGACCTGCGACACAAGCTTTATTTCTGGAAGCTCTACACCAATATCCGGCTTCAGTCACCAATGTCGTGGGGAGCATGGACACTCATGGTCATCACACCTGTCTCTTTTATCTGGAGCGCGCTTCACATCAGGGATATATTCCCCAGATGGGACTGGAAGTACAAATGGATTTACGAGATCGAGAAGTTCTTCAACAAGTACAAGAGAGCCCTGGCCTGGGTGATGCTGATCTACGGGATCATCCTCGGCATTTACACCGGGATCCTTCTTTCGGCATTCAATGCCAGGCCGCTGTGGAACACATCCATCCTCGGCCCGCTGTTCCTTGCTTCAGGGCTTTCGGCAGGCGCTGCTGCAACACTTCTCCTGTCAAAAAATCCTGCGGAAAGAAAGCAGTTTGCCAGAATTGACCTTGTGATTATCGGGATTGAATTGTTCCTTATCATTCATATGTTCATGGGTTATCTTGCAAGCACGCAGGTCCAGATCGAAGCGGCACGGATGTTCCTTGGCGGCGACTTTACAATGTCGTTCTGGATATTTGCCGTAATTCTTGGACTGCTGGTGCCGGCCCTGCTGGAGATCCTCGAACTGGGAAAGGTCCATATCCCTGCGGTTGTCCCTCCAGTCCTGGTCCTGTTCGGCAGCCTGATGCTGAGGTTCATAATAGTGCATGCGGGACAGGTAAGCAGGTGGCTCTATTAAACCGGCAATAACTGTAAATTTGCAGTGCATTAAACAATATAATCCTGATTCGAGACTGATAAACGTAAGCTTATAGGAAATCAAAAAATACTACACAATGGCTACAACAAAAGAGATCAAGAAGACGAAGTACCTTAACCCATATTTGGGCGGAGTATTGCTCGGGCTTGTCCTGCTGACCGCCAATTTCATTTCGGGAAGGGGGCTGGGCGCCTCCGGTGCAATAAAAAGCGTTGTTGCGACATCGATCCAGACAGTCGACAAAAACGCGGTAAAGACAATGCCGTTCATGGCTGAATATTCCCAGGCGCATGGTGCCAACCCTATGAAATCATGGCTGGTATTTGAAATGCTGGGGGTGCTGGTCGGAGGATTCCTTTCGGGTGCGATCGCGGGAAGGCTGAAGCTGAAGGTGGAACACTCCCCGAAGATCAGTTCCAGGCGCCGCCTGGTATTCGCCCTTGCGGGCGGAGTGCTCTTTGGCTTTGGATCACAGCTCGGAAGAGGGTGCACCAGCGGGGCGGCACTTAGCGGAATGGCCGTTCTTTCACTTGGCGGATTCATCACGATGATGGGGATCTTCGGCACTGCATACATGCTTGCATATTTCTTCAGAAGGAACTGGATCTGACCCGGAAACTTCCTTACTGCAAAAGAACTTTGGAATTAAAAGAACGTTAAGATCATAAATATGGGACCATTAGCACCAAACGGAATAATATCAGAGAACACAAACATGTTCCTTGCATTCTTTATCGGCATTGCATTCGGCTGGGTACTCGAAAGCAGCGGTTTTTCATCATCCAGGAAGCTGGCGGGCGTTTTTTACGGCTATGATACCGTCGTACTCAAAGTGTTTTTCACCGGGGCAATCACTGCAATGCTGGGGCTGCTCTTCATGGGGCTTTTCGGCTGGATCGACCTCGAGGTGATCTATGTGAATCCTACTTTCCTGACATCAGCGATCATTGGCGGTGTCGTGATGGGTGCCGGGTTCATTATGGGCGGCTTCTGCCCGGGGACAAGCTTCTGCGGCGCTGCGATCGGAAAGATCGACGCAATGGTATTTATCGGGGGCCTCTTCCTGGGAGTATACGGGTTTGCCTTTACCTACAAATGGTGGGAGAAACTCTACATGGCCAATTATCTCGGCGAGCCCAAAGTCAGCAAGTCATTGGGGCTCTCAGACGGACTTTTCGGCTTCTTACTCATTGTAGTTGCCCTTGGAATGTTCTGGGCAGCTGAATGGGCCGAGAAAAGATTCCCGAGAGAGGAATACTGATAATAACTGATCAATTCAGAACAACATAAATAAAGATTCTATGAAACCACTAAAGCTCCTCGCAATCTTCGTCCTTCCCCTGGCAATTATCATTGCAGCCGTTCCGCAGAACAAGACGATCAATTCAACAAGGATCGCCGCAAATGACCTCCTGGATGATTTCAATTCAAAGACACAGTTCATTGCTCCCGATGCAGTGGCCGACATGATAGTAAAGAAGGATCCGGCCCTGAGGCTCATCGATATCAGGAGCCAGGCCGAATTTGAGAAATTCAGCCTTCCGGGTGCAATCAACATTCCGATTGCCGACCTTCTGTCTGACCAGTATGCAGATATCCTTAACCAGGACGTTAAAACCAACGTGTTCTATTCAAACGGAACGCTTGCCGCCAATGAGGCATGGATGATAACCAGGCAGCTTGGCTACAAAAACAATTATGTCCTCGAGGGGGGGCTTAATTACTGGTTTGATGCGATCCTGAACCCGCAGAAACCTGTTTCAACCAGCCCGGATGAGGAATTTGCAAAATATGATTTCAGAAAGGGTGCATCCCAGGCAATGGGAGGCGGTGGTGCCGTGACCGCAGGGCCTGCCCAGTCTTCCTCTGCACCAAAACCCGCCATTGCGCCTTTGCCTAAAAAGAAAAAGGCAGCGGGAGGCTGCTGAGAAGGATGACAGACAGGATTGCCGGAGTAATCCTGGCCGGCGGTGCTAACAAGAGGTTCGGGGGGCTGGTGAAAGCAAACCTCCGGATCGGAGGAGTGCCCATCATCAAAAGGATCACAACCGTACTGGAGGAGATCTTCAGTGAACTGATCATTGTTACAAATACGCCTGCTGAGTTCAGTTACCTCGGGAATTGCCTTTTTGCTAATGATCAGTATCTGAACGCAGGTCCCCTGGCCGGTATACATGCCGGGCTTAAATGCTCTTCCCGCGAAGCTGTATTTGTAATTGCCGGCGATATGCCCTTCCCGGATAAAGAGTTGATCAGCCGTCTTGTGCATCAGTTCACAGCCTCGGCATTCGACATCCTGGTCCCGTCAACCGGGAACCTTATCGAACCGCTTCATGCCATATACAAACGCACGGTAATCTCTGATCTGGAGGAATTCATCAGCAATAATTTGAACAAATCAGTCAGGGATTTCCTAGAAACTGTCAATACAGGTTACATTGACTTCCCGGGGAACGAAAAAACCAGGAAAGCATTTAAGAACATCAATTCCCCCGAAGATCTTCCGTTGGCGGAGGATTAAAAACGGACTGAGTTCCCGGCATCAGGACTTTCTAAAGGAGCATATCAGGACCGGGCATGCTGATTTTTCATTTTTGATTTCTATATTTGGAGTCAAATAATCTCTTATCGATATGAAAAATAAAATCTTAATGTTGGTGATTCTGTCACTTGCTTCATTTTTTGCTCTGCCGGCAAATGCCCAGACTGTTCAGAACAATCCTGCCGGAAAATGGAAATTTGAGGCTCCCTATGCACCAGAGGGGTTCACCTCAGGGACAATCGAGGTCGCACTCGCAGACAATAATTATTCGACATCAATATCATTCACCGGGAATGATTTCAAGATCCCTGGTGAAAAAACCAAAGTGGAAAAGGACACGCTTTCGTTCACGGTTTTCGTTGAAGGTAATGAAGTTGCCATCCAGCTCAAGATGGAAGATGCAACGAAAATGTCAGGCAAGGCGCATTATTCCGAGGGCGAAATACCTCTGACCCTTACTAAGGATACTGTTCAGAAGTAAATTCAGATATGCCCGAACCTGCCTGATTCAACTACACCGGGAACGGTTCGGGCTCATTAAACATGAGGTCAGCCTGACTGATATCTTATGAAAAAATTAGTTCTTTTAATTGCAGGGTCTTTGCTGTTTTACGCGGCACAGGCGCAGGTAATCAATAAAACCCCGCTCAGCGACCGCATCACCACCTACAAGATGGATGTAAGCCTTGATACCGAAGCCAAGACGGTGTCAGGCACGCTCGAGGGATACTGGGTCAATAAGTCACAGGATACAGTCCCCGACATAGAAATGCATCTTTACATGAATGCATTCAGGAGCAACCGGACCACCTTGTATAAGGAGTCAGGCGGTTCTCCGGGCAGTAAAGATTCGGACCTGGGCTGGATAAAGGTCAGTTCGTTCACCGACAGGTACAGGAATGACCTTCTCGGGTTGATGAAATATACCAGTCCCGACGACGGCAACCCAGACGACCGGACGGTCATAAGGGTAATCATGCCAAATCCTGCCCTGCCGGGTGATACCGTTTTCGTGAAGATGGGTTTTGAAACAAAGCTTCCTTCATCTATCAGGCGCACCGGATTCAATAATGATTTCTTCTTTGTTGCACAGTGGTTTCCCAAATTCGGGGTTTACGAACCTGCCGGGATGAGGTATTCACGGAAAGGAAACTGGAATTGCCACCAGTTCCATGCAAACTCTGAGTTTTATGCCGACCACAGTGTCTATGACGTTAAGATCACCCTTCCGGCAAAGTACGTGATTGGTTCAGGTGGATTGCTTATCTCGGAGACCGTGGTCAACGAGACAAAAAAGAGTGTTACATACAGGGCAGAGGATATAGTCGATTTTGCCTGGACAGCATGGCCCGGCTATGCCGTAAAGATCGATAAATGGAAGAATGTAAGCATCACCCTTCTGATGCCGAAGGACAGGGTGTACCAGGCAGAAAGACAATTCACCGCGGTTAAGCACGCACTTGATTACCTTAGTGAGAGGGTAGGACCATACCCCTGGCCTTACCTTACTTTCGTCGATCCGCCTGCTATCGGAGCTGGTGCCGGAGGCATGGAATACACAACGCTGTTCACAACGATGTCCTCGCTTTTTATGCCCCCGTTTTTTCATATGCCTGAGATGGTGACTGTGCATGAATTCGGACATGCCTATTTCATGGGAATACTTGCCAGCAATGAATTCGAGGAGCCCTGGCTCGACGAAGGAGTAAATTCTTTCTGGGAGGAGAGGATAATGGATAATTATTACGGAAAGAATACCGGAATGATGGATACCCCTCTCATGACGCTGGCTGACAAATCCTACTCACGAATGGGATATGTGGGATTTCCCGGTAGGCAGAATGTGAGCAATGCCGAGTATTCATGGAATTATCCCCACGAGACCTATGCAATGATGTCGTACCTGAAAACGGCCACCTGGCTTTACACGCTCATGGGCCTGATTGGGGAGAAGACTATGGATGATGTTTTCAGGGAATATTACAGGAAGTGGGCGTTCAGGCACCCTTCGGGCAGGGATTTTACAGATGTGGTAAATGAAGTTGTGAAACGTGAGCATGGTGATAAATTCGGTCCTGACATGAATTGGTTCTTCAATGAAACACTTTATGGTACAGCTGTTTGTGATTATAAAGTATCAGGAATAAAGAATATTCTGTACCACAAACCCGAAGGGATGGTCGATCCCGCAGATACCCTGAATAAAGTCGCTGGTGCGGATTCACTCTACACCTCTGCAGCCGAGCTCGAGAGATCAGGTGAAATGACGGTGCCGGTTGATGTTTTGATACATTTCAGTGATGGAAAGGAGATTCTCGAAAACTGGGACGGTTTAAGCCGCTTCAGGGATTATGAATACACCGGGCACCGGAAGATTGAATGGGTAAAGGTAGATCCCGAATTCAAAAACAGGATGGATGTCAATTTTATTAACAACTCAATGACTGTCAGAAAGGACCCCATTCCTCTCCGCCGGCTGAAGGTGAAGTTTACGACTTTTGTCCAGTTCGTTTTAAGCATAATCACTATATAAAGCCATCAGATGAAATTATTCGGTCATATAGAATCAGGCTTTTACCGGGCGCTGAAAGCATGGAAAGGGGTCCTTTTTGCCTGGATAGCCAGCTTTCTTCTCGCATCATCAGTCTCGGTCCCGCTTAAGGGAGCCCTTAATGCTGCATTCGGGCAAAGCATGATTGTCGAAAATCTGGCAAACGGAATCGATCCTGAAGTATTCACGGACCTGGGCAAAACCTTCGGGTCAATAATGTCGCTGATATCCTCCGGTATGTTGTATGTCCTGGTTATAGGTTTTATTATTAATGCATTCCTTGCAGGAGGCCTTTTCAGCAGCGTCCGGAAGAAGAATTCGTCCTTCCTGTCTGCAGAGTTTTTCAGGGCTTGCGCATCGGATTTCTGGTCATTCTTCATGATCGGCCTTGCGACCACGTTAATGATCGTCTTTGCCGCCGTAATTCTGGCGGTGGCAGCCTTCGTCATCCTTCAGTCGTCGGAGACAAGGTCCGAGCTGTCGGTGCTTATCATTGGAGGCGGTGCCATTATTCTGTTCCTTCTGATCCTCCCTGTCTTTCTTCTGGCAGCTGACTATGGCAGGGCATGGCGCTCAGCAAACGGAAAAGTCTCCTTCATGAAATCGTTAGGGTCAGGCTTCAGGCTTACCTTTGAACAGTTCGGGTCTTCCTGGTTCCTGATGTTCTTCATGATACTCATCCAGGTAATCCTTATTCTGCTGACACTTAGATTCCTACCTTCATGGCACCCGGGTACTTCGCTTTCGATGATCGCCCTGTTTGCCGTTACTCAATTCACCGTATTTGCGGGGATACTTTTCAGAACATGGCGTTACGCAGGAGTCACCTCAAAAATGGAGGACATCCGGGAAAGCCATTATGCAATTACAGACCTGGTGTAATCATTTCAGTACGGCTATGCCGTGCCTAATAAGGGAATAAAATGACAGTTACGGTACTTTCCGACAAGGATGTTTACCCATCCGACGAGGTTATTTTCCGGATAATTGGTGACAAGCGGCCTGTCTGGGAAAAGATCATGGATTATACCGTTAAAAACTATCCTGCCAGCGTACCCGAATGGAGGTACTATAACGACGGCAAGCAGTGGCTCTTCAAGCTTCAGCTGAAGAAAAAGACCATTTTCTGGATAGGCCTGGTCAGCGGCACCTTCAGGATTACATTTTACCTCGGAGGGAATGCCGAATCGCTGATCTCTGGCAGCACCCTTTCGGAAGGGATCAGGAAGGAATTCCTGTCAAAGGACCAATCGGGGCATTTTCATCCGGTTACGATAACGATCAGGGACGAATCGGACCTCGATGATATCTTTAAGCTCATCGATCTGAAGACCCGGCAGAAGTAAGAAAATTAAATCATGCAATCGTGCAATCGTGCAATCTTGCAATCTTGNGATCGTGCGATCGTGCAATCCGCCTGACGCCTCACGCCTTTCTTCACCCTCCCTTCCCCCTGAAAGCATCGAGCACCTTCTTCACCGACCCGTGAAGAAGCAGGAGCTTACGTGATGTTTCGGCATCGAATCCAAGCTCGTCAGAGATCATTTTCGTTCCCCTTCTGATCAGCTTTTGATTGGTGAGCTGCATGTTCACCATCTTGTTGCCCTTTACCCTTCCCAGGCGGATCATGGCTGAAGTGGTGATCATGTTCAGTATAAGCTTCTGGGCTGTGCCCGCCTTCATCCTGGTGCTGCCCGTCACGAACTCGGGCCCTGTTACAGCCTCAACCGGAACGTCAGCAAATGAAGCAAGAGGCGTGCCCGGATTGCAGGTAATGGCTCCCGTGAATATCCCGTTCTCCCTGGCTCTCCTCAGTGCGCCAACGACATAAGGTGTTGTGCCGGATGCGGCTATTCCAACTATTACATCGTTTGTTGTCGGGCTGAAGGATTGCAGCTCGTTCCACCCCAGTTCATCGTTGTCCTCAGCCATTTCCACGGCTTTCCTTATTGCCTTGTCGCCGCCTGCAATGAGCCCGACGACCCAGCCGTGATCAAGGCCGAATGTTGGCGGTATCTCGCTGGCATCCACTATTCCAAGCCTCCCGCTGGTTCCTGCGCCAATGTAGAATAACCGTCCGCCCTTTTTCATCCTGGCAACGATCTCCTCCACAAGCGTTTCGATGGATGGAATGCATCCCTTCACTACCAGGGGAACCTTCTGGTCCTCGGCGTTAATTGATTCCAGAAGTTCCCTGACAGGCATTTTATCCAGGTTGTCATAATGGGATTCGGATTCTGTTGTACTTATCATTGACGGGTGGTTAGTTGCTGGTTTGATGAAATCTGATGAGCCCTTCAATCGGATCTCTTGCCAATACGGATACAACGTAGCCGTTTCTCCGGAAAACTTCCTCCAGTATTTCCCTGAAGTACCATGCAACTGATCCGGAGACTGCAATTTCAGTCGTGCCGCCGGTCCCATACAGTTTAAGATTCCGTTCCACAAACTCTTCAAATGACGAAGTGACAAGGTCCCTGCAGTATCCGTTCTGCAGGTACTGATTTATGAATTCCACAAAGCCGGCTATGAACCTGCTGGGAAAAACTCCGGCGTAAACATGGCTTACCACATCGTCCTTTTCGGCGCCATACCTTTGCCTGAACTCTTCAGCCAGTCCGGAAGGCATTATTCCCCTTAGAAAATCCGCAAGTAGTCTTTTTCCCATGAATGCCCCGCTTCCCTCATCGCCAAGGATAAATCCCAGCGGCGGCACGTTCTTTGTTATACTCTCACCATCGTAATAACCTGAATTGGAGCCGGTTCCGATCATGCAGACAAATCCGCTTCCCCGGCCCAGAAGTCCCCGGGCGGCACCAGTGAGGTCCGACGAAACATTTATGGCGGAACCAGGCAGGGCGGCTTCAATGGCATTTCTTACCCGCATTCCGGTGGCTTCATTTGCACATCCCGCACCGTAGAACCAGACTTCAGTTACATTGTTGCCCTTCAACCCCGGAAGTACCTGGTTTGAAACGACACTGGTAATCGTACTGTCGGGGACGAAATTTGGATTAAGCCCGATAGTCGTGATGATTCCTGAGCGCGACGATGAAGTTACACCACACCATTGAGTCTTTGTTCCTCCACTGTCAGCTATCAGTTTCATAATTCAAATGTACTAAATTTAGTCCTG